>Ga0208245_1000024_pt1 | contig 201368 bp, 191 predicted proteins | sample RifOxyC1_FD_184035 | JGI IMG/M metagenome (GOLD analysis project Ga0208245, IMG submission 184035) | Soil microbial communities from Rifle, Colorado - Rifle Oxygen_injection C1 (SPAdes) | ecosystem: Environmental > Terrestrial > Deep subsurface > Rock core/Sediment | place: Rifle, Colorado... | reverse complement strand
TTTACAGCATCAACAAAGCCGAGTCCTGCCAAAATAAAAATAACGCTCGAAACCATCTTTAATGGGTTGAAGCCAACAGACTCTTCACGTAAGGCACTCCATCCGAGGATGAAGAGGAGGAGGGGGAGCAAGAAGTAGCCTATCCCTAGAAGGTAGTCAAAAAGCCAGTAGAGGTCAGAGCCTCCATTTCCTGCTACACCGAAATATGCGAGCACAAAAATAAGGCCGAGGATGAAAAGAACTATTGCTGCAATCGTGCGCTTGGTTTCTGTAGGTAGTGTGCGCAACGGGTTAGCAGTGTCCTTGCTTTGCTTGCCATTTTTGCGCGCCATATATGAAGACATGATACCATCTTTTGCTTTTGGAGAGCGAGGCAGTATACTCAAAGACACATGAGAGGTCCTATATGTCTTTAAGAATATAAGACAAATTAAAGGACTTCTATGAGACAAAAACGTGTCTGATATTGATAAAAAATTTCACGAATTTGCTCTAAAATCTATCCTTTTTAAAGGACGAACGGATTGGTATTTTTGTTACTTGAAGTCAGAAAAAATCGCACATGTTCTCTTGATTCTTGCTGAACGATCGGACATAAAAGATAGAGAGGTTTCATACAAGCTTGCGATGGCAGCAGCAGAACTCCCTCACACCTTCGCTCACTTTGCTGCGGGGGAGATGGATGCATCCATCGTCATCGCAGATATTTTCGCACTTCTTTCAAAGGTGAGACTCGCGACGACCGCAGGTTTCATTAGTAAAGAAAACAGCCCTGTTTTATTGAACGAATACGAACAGTTGGCGCAGCGGTTTTCTTTAAGCGTCCACCCATCACCGTTCACTTCGATACAAGATTTTTCAGTGCCAGAAATTGAGTCATCAGAAAACTCAGCAGAGCGTCCACGACTTTTGAATAACGGACAACGTCCTATGGAACAGAGTTTAGATAAAGGACAGACTAAGGGACAAGTTAAGGACATCAATAAAGGACACACTGACCGTATGGAGAAAATACTCCAATTTGTGCGTAATAATGCAAACTCTTCTATAAAAGATATCGCATCGGCGGTGAAGGGTTGCAGTGAAAAAACCGTCCAGAGAGAGCTAGCAGTCCTGATCACTCAAGGACTTATAAAAAAGGTAGGGGAGCGTCGTTGGAGCGTGTATCTTGCTATATAAGGAAGGCGTTGACCGGAAGCCTTCATAGTGGTAATTTTGGGGTACCTGGAAACCCAGCTCGACAGCCCCTTCGGGGGCTCATTTGCGCTGTTGTCCACAGGGTATTTTTGAGTTCCGGGCCCTATAGCCATATACTTGGTTGTAGCGACCGAACGTCGGGTATTCAGGGCATATACCGGAAGTCAGAAATTGTAAGATCGTTGACAACAGAATAGTAGATGAAGAATTACAGTAAGTGCTGTGGTTCATGTGCGTCTTCATTGTTAGTGGACATTTCCTAATCCCTTCACGGTTGCTTTGTCTGAACGTCCAATTCCATTCTGACTACCAGTCGCTCTTCTGCTTGAGTGATGGTTTCTCTGTCCTTCTTTAATAGAAGGAGAACCAGAGACACCACACTAATGCGGAAGAAGCGGGTAGAATTTTGTTCGAAAGTTTCGGTTCTCTTTATCCGTACGATTACAAGTAATTATTAATAGTTCGAATTAGTTAGTTATTATGACAATTACTCAGAGTTCTACACGTCTCGTCGCTTTCGTCGGCGGTGCAGTTGTTGCCCTCGGACTTATGTTCGGCGCAATCGCTACTCCAGCTCACGCAGCGTCTCTCACGGCGTCTCAGGTAAGTGCGATCGTTTCGTTGCTCCAGTCCTTCGGTGCTGATGCAGCTACTATCGCTAACGTTCAGGCATCACTCAATGGTCAGCCTACAACCGGTGGTTCTACCGGCGGTACTACCGGCGGCTCATGCTCAACGAGCTTTACCCGCGACCTCACAGTCGGTTCTACAGGTGCTGATGTTATGGCTCTCCAGAAGTTCTTGAACATGAGCGCAGGCACGATGGTTTCATCGTCTGGCGCCGGTTCTCCTGGTATGGAAACTTCAACCTTCGGTCCTGCTACAAAAGCAGCCGTTGTTAAGTTCCAGGCCGCAAATAGCATCTCACCAACTTCTGGTTATGTAGGTCCATTGACCCGCGCAAAGCTCAACGCTCTCTGCGGTTCAACACCAACAACACCAACAACACCAACAACACCTACTACCCCTACAACAGGTACAGGTACTGCAACTGTTTCAGCAGCAGCACAGCCAGCAAATGGCATTGCTCCGCTTAACGCAGCTCGCATTCCGTTCACCAAGTTCACTGTTACTGCAACAGGTGGCAACGTAACGCTTAACAACGTTACAGTTCAGCGCGATGGTATCGCTTCTGACCAGGCCTTCAACGGCGTTGTTCTCTTGGACCAGAATGGTAACCAGGTTGGTATCACAAAGACTTTGAACAGCAATCACCAGGCGGTGGTTGGTTCAGCAGTTGTGATCCCAAGCGGCACATCTATGACCTTCACCGTTGCTGCAAACCGCGGTAGCGCTACAGGTTACGCAGGTCAGATCGCTACCTTCTCAGTTGTTGCAGTTAACACTTCAGCAGCAGTTACGAACGGCGGTCTTCCAATCAGCGGTGCAAGCATGACAATCAACGAAGCAGCAAGCCTCATTGGTTCAGTCACTGCTGCTCGCGGTACAAATGACCCAGGTGCAGCTAACACTGAAAACGTTGGTCAGACCAACTACATCTTCTCTTCGATCCGCGTAACTGCAGGTTCAGGTGAAGACGTATACTTGAAGTCAATCCGCTGGCACCAGATCGGTTCTGCTTCACAGAGCTATCTCTCAAACGTTGTTTCAGTAGTTGATGGTACTTCATACGCTACAACTGTCTCAGCTGATAACTACTACACGACAACTTTCCCAGGCCAGGGTATCTTGGTTCAAAAAGGTTTCTCAAAGGACGTAGCTATCCAGGGTGACATCGTAAATGGTTCAGCAACAAATGCTCAGTTCGATATCCAGAAGGCATCTGACATCAACGTTGTTGGTGCTCAGTATGGCTACGGTATCCTTCCAGCATTTGGCAACCAGTCTGCAGCAGCAGGCGTTGTTTCAAGCTCTGACGATCCTTACTACACAGGTTACCAAGTTACGATCTCAGGCGGTGTTGTAACCGTTTCGACTTCAAACTCAGTTACCTCAGGTAACGTTGCTATCAATCAGGCTGACCAGGTTCTCGGTGGTTTCTCTGTACAGGTACAGGGTGAAACAATCACTGTAGGTCGCATGGTCTTCCAGATTACTGCAGACAGCACATCCGGTTCTTACAACGATTTGACTAACATCAAGCTCGTTGACCAGAACGGTGTTGTACTCGCAGGCCCAGTTGACGCAACAAGCGGTGGTTCTACATCAGACGCAACTGTAACCTTCACAGATACAGTTACTGTCCCAGTTGGAACTACTCAGCTTATGCTCAAGGGCAAGCTCGGTACTGACTTCGCAACCAACGACACTGTCCAGGCTTCGACATCTCCAACAACTGGTTGGACAACTGTTACTGGCCAGACAACTGGTCGCTCAATCACAATCGCTCCGGCAGGCCCTCTTACGAGCGCTTCCCAGACTGTAAAGGCAGCTTCACTTAGCGTGACTGTTGCTTCTACTCCGATTGCTCAGACGGTTATTGCAGGTAGCAATCAGTTCACCTTCAGCAACATCATCCTTGATGCAACTGCTTCTGGTGAAGATCTCCGCCTCACGACTCTTCCAGTTCGTTACGCATTGGGTACTCCTGGTACCGCAAATGATCTGACAAACTGCCAGGTCTACAACGGTTCAACCAGCATCTCTGACCAGCACGTATACAACCCTTCATCGAGTGTTACGACTGGTGCTCAGGTATCATTCTCACTTAACAGCGGTGGCATCGTTGTTCCAAAGGGAACAACTGTAACCCTCGCAGTTAAATGCGATATCCGCAGCGGTGCAGCAGGTACATACTCATTCGGTCTTAACTCAAGCGACACTGTTGGCGCATCAGGCGTCACCAGCGGCTCAACTGTCAACGGCACCCTCACAACGAACGCAGGCAATACAATGACTGCTTCTTCAGGTGGGACTCTTTCAGTTACACTTGACTCAAGCACTCCTTCATTCGGAGTAACTTCAGCAGGTTCAACTGGTGTTGACCTTGGCCACATCCGCTTTGCGGGCACCAACGAAGATCTCGATCTCCGCCAGGTTGCTCTCCAGCTCGAAAACACTGGTACTCGCACTGACCTCGTAAACAACCAGGTTACTTTGTGGGATGCAACAACAAACACTCAGATCGGAACAGCAGTGTTCCCATCTGGTGCTAACGCAACTTCATCACAGATTGCTTCAGGTGCGTTCCGCATCCCAGCAAACGGTTCTCGCGTGATGATCATCAAGGGTGATATCGCAGGCATCAGCGTCAGCGGTCCTCTTACAGCTTCAGGCGACATCATCAAGGTTAACTACGATGGTGGTAACGTCAGCGGTACAAACGGTACGTACGCTGTCGGTGTAGCTTCTGGTCAAAATCGCCAGCCAGCTTCGGCTGACACTGCAGTAAACGGTGTGGAGATCTATAAGAGCTTCCCAACGTTCACTTACAGCACAACAGGTTCAACAGCAGTTAGCGGTAACCAGACACTTATGTCTCTCACTGTTGCTGCAGACGCAAAGGGCGATGTTACCCTCGGTAAACTCGTCTTCTCAGTCGCAACATCAACAGCTACTCTCACCGCTCCAACCTTCTCAGGTCCAAACGGTGCGGTTGGCTCATCAACACCAATCTTGGCAACGACTGGTTCTACGATCACTGTCTACTTCGACAGCGTATCTAACACCTCAGATGCTGTAGTTGCAGCAGGTACAACTAAGACCTTCACCCTCCGCGGCACTCTTGCTCTCACGGGCAACAGTGGTAGCTCAGGTTCAGTCTCAATTGCACTCAAGGCTGATACTTCAGTAGCAACGATTGGTACGTTCGATTCACTCAGTGCCAGCAACATGATTTGGTCTCCAGAGTCAACTTCAACAGTTAAGACTCCTAAGGCTAATAATGACTGGACAAACGGCTACGGTCTCGGCGGTTGTTTCGCAACCTCAGGCCTTGGTCAGGACTGCTTCTCAGTCGTTACAGCGAAGTAATTCGGGTAGCGTAAGTTAAGCTAGTTCAATCCAACAAAAGCCCCCTCGAAAGAGGGGGCTTTTGTGTTTTTCATGTTTGTAAGAATCCCCGAGGACCGTCCTCGGGGATTCTTATTAAAAATTCATCACTCAAATTGTTATCCTTTCACATGACAAAGGTCGGTCCTTTGTATCTAAGATGCTTCGAAAAACACCTCTCATCATCGGCGAAACATATCATATATACAATCGGGGCGCCCACAAACGGAATATCTATAGTTCTGAAGAAGATTACACACGCTTCATGTTCCTACTGTTTATTGCTAATGATCCCGCTCGCCTCAATATGCGAGATCTTCTGTCTAAATACAGAGGTCGGTCCTTTACAGAGATATTCAAAGAAGAAAAACCAAAAAAATCACTTGTCGATGTTTTGGCCTACTCGCTTATGCCAAATCACTTTCATTTAGTGTTGCGTCAAAGAACTGAACAGGGTATAACTTTCTTTCTAAGAAAAGTTATGACTGGGTATTCTATGTATTTCAACATTAAATACAGCCATAGTGGAGTGCTTTTGCAGGGCCGTTTTAAAAGTTCTCACATAAATAACGAACCCTATTTTCGCTACATATTTTCATATGTGCACCTAAACCCTTTATCCCTAATTGAGCCGAAGTGGGAGAAGTTAGGTGTAAAAGATAGAGATGCAGCTAGGGATTTTATGAGAAATTACAAATATTCGAGCTATCAAGATTATGCCTACGCCAGAAGGCCTGAATCTAGGCTTCTAGCGGAAATTAATATCCCTGAATTTCTCTACCGACAAAACGATTTAGAAAATTTATTTCAATCTCTTACAGAGGACAGTCCTCTGTAAGTTTTGATAAATATTTGTAGTTCGTTTTAGCGAGATTTCAGTACTGTTTTTTGTAACCTAGAGCATGTCACAAAAAACGATATGGCGAATGTTGCGAGTAGTTCGTTGGGTGCCTTTGGTGCTTTGTTTACTTTATATATTGCTTGTACTGGTTCGAATTCCTGCTGTTGCAGAAAAAGAGAAAAGTGGAAAAGCAGTCATCGATATTCAAGCGCAACATATTACGGTAGGGGACGTGTTGGGGAATAACCTCCCTCCAACTCCGGATGAAGCTCAGAACAGTGCGACGCTTGCGGGCGTTGATGTAAATAAAAATAATATTCGTGATGATATAGAACTCTCTATATTTTCGGCCACCACAAATGCCCAGGTTCGCGCTGCGGAACTCCAATATGTGTTTGCGAAACAACTAGCTCTTACAAGTGTATTCGATAGCGATACGTGGGTTGCCTTTGTCGTACAAGAAAATAGAGGGTTTCAGTGTCTAGGGCAAGCTCTACTCCAGGCCGGGGTGCCCAAGAACAATCTGATTTCAATGGTGGTGAAACGAACAGAGGAGCTCACAGCTCTTACGTTAGACACTCAATTGAGAAAGGACGCCTACGAGAGAGCTGAGCGTTTTGCTACGAGCTATGTATTAGACGGTAGCCATGTGTGTGATGTCGACCTGGACATGCTTCAAAACTAATATGAAAAAACCACGCTTCCATATTGGGCTCGCTATTTTCTTGCTCCTAATGTTTTACCCACAGGGAGTGTTTGCTGATGTTGGTAATAGGTGTTCGCCTTATGGATACACGGTTATGTTTGTAAACGGAGCCTTCGATACGTTGGAGAACGCGAAGTCGAATACTGCCGGGCTCGAACTGCTGCTGAGTGGGTCATATAAAGAAGAGCCTGTCACGGTTACGCTCGCATATAATCCAATACATCTTGCGGGGCTGGGGGATCTGGCCGAAACAGTTTCTCAGATGTTGTTTAACCCAATTTCCAATTACGATTTCAACAATCTGCTTCGAGAGTTGTCACAAAAAGACACAACCCAAAAACTCTTGCTCGTGGGCCATTCTCAGGGCGCGCTCTATACGAACTCTATGTACGAATATCTCACTGCGCGTGGCGCACCTGCAAATACTGTCGGTCTATATGCTGTTGCAACGCCGGCAAATTATGTCGCTGGGGGCGGAACATATGTTAATTCATACGAAGATAAAGTGATCTTCGGTGTGCGTGAAATAGCAAAAAGAGCGGATGCGCCGTTGCCATTGCCTAGTAATGTAAACATCTCCAGCGGCTTCGCTATTTCAGATTTACCCCAAACTCACAGATTTTTATCATACGTACAGGGGGCCGAAGATCGAATGAGGTCAGATATATATCGTGGGCTCGACTTGCTCAAGAACTATCCAGTGGCACTCGAACCGAAATCTTGTCTTACGGCGCCCCCCGACTCTTTCTCTGATAGTGCGCAGAGAGCAGTCTTTGGCTTTGTTGACCCTGTGGCAGATGTTGCCATGAAGACGTTTGTGTCTAAGTACAAAGATATCGCCGATGCCGTAGTAAGTACGCTTACTATTGCACAGCACGGGTCTCGTCTTATCAGTTCCGCCATAGATGCGCTTTTTGGACATGTGGGAGCGGTAGAAAATCTCCCTCTGTCTCCGCAGAATCAGGAAAAAGATTTTAATTTTGTTAAAAAACTTTATGGTTCAAGTCTCGACCAAGAAACATACGAAGAATTAAATTCTAACCAAGGTGCCTCGGTAGCATTAGCTGTTATTCCTTCTATTGAGACAGAGTTTGTGGAATATGAAGATGATGAGTCAACTACGACGATAAACATAATCTCGACAGCGAACGGAAGTGCTCAGCAAACGTATGTGTACACAGGTGGTACGGGGCTGCCTCCACCGCAGCCTGAAACTACAGAGGACGTGTCTACAACTACTCCACCTGAAACTGACGACTCTCCTGAACCCACTACGCCGCCTGTGCAAACGGAAACAGTACCGACAACTACGCCAACATCGTCTCCTGTCGTAGTTACGACCCCACCTCAAACACCACCACCTTTTACACCAGAACATAGTCCCATCAACGACACCTTCAATAGTTTCAACAGTAAGGCGTGGCAAACCTTTGGACAGAACGTAAAGAACTTTGATTTTAATGATGGGGAAGATGGTGAGTGTCTTAGAAAGGGCTGTGCCGTCGGCATGGGAGGTAATGTCTATGACACATTAATACCGCGCATGTTTATACAAAAAGATCCCGGTCTTGCTTCGGGTGCCTACACGCTCTACGTAAAAGCACGATCTGGTTTTAGTAATCCTTTTCCAGTGATTACTATTTGTGCTGCAGGCTACAGTGCCTGTACTGATAATGGAAGCACAAAGGGAATCAATTTTATGAACTCCATACCTCTAGACGACACATGGCATCATTATTACTTTGCCTGGAAGCAAGGGGACGAATTCGTCCAAAGTTGTTTTATGCAAGATTACGTACATTTTTCCGACTGTGTATGGGTGGACACCGATTTTGCCGCAGGCACGACATTTAATGGTGTTGCACTTTGGTCTACCAATAGCTGGCGCGCTGACGTTTCGCCCCACGCAAACCTCTGGTTTGATGAGCTTGATGCCAAGTAGTAGAATAGGGGTATGGATGAAAACACACGAAAATGGTACGGAATCGCAGCAGGAATTATCGTTATTTTTGTAGCGTTTGCAGTATATTTGAGCGCACACAAAAATGCCGTAGCACCGAGTGAAAATTCTATCGCCACCACAACTACTGCTACAACAACCGGCCAGACTGGCGACCTACAGACAAGTGTTCCAAACACGTCTGGTTACACAGCTCCAAACCTAGATCGTGTCTATACACCGCCTTCAAATTTACCGGCAAGTGTACAGGCTGATAGTAAGAAAAAAGTTGCGGAAGCAATTGCTCAACTTAAAATTGATCCAAACCATATAGCATACTGGCTTCAGCTTGCCGTATATCGCAAAGGGGCAAATGATTTTGTTGGAGCAGAAGAGGTTTGGGTATATTGCACCAAGGTATGGCCAACGGACCCTATTGCGTTTGAAAACCTTGCTGACCTATATGCATACAATCTGAAACAGCCAGCCAACGCAGTTGAGTACTGGAACAAAGCAATTCCACTCGACAAGCCAAACAGCATCAGACTCTACCTAGCACTTGCGACATTCCAGGGTATAAACATGAGTGATAAAGTTGCCGCCCGAGCAACGTTGGAGGCAGGTCTTAAGGCAAATCCAGGAAATAAGGATCTTCAAAACGCCCTTAATAACCTCTAATAGAATGCATAAGTATTTTACAAAAACTTTCTTCAAGTTTTTGTTTGGGTTCTTGGTTATTATTGTGGGAGCGTTTTCAGTGCTTGTGGTCTTGGGGCAGCATGCGCCCGACCCCGTTGACAATATCGCGCAACCACAGTAACCTCATTTTCATAGGGGCCGTAGAAAGGAGGCATTTAACCAATGTAATTGCGACTAACGTCGCTCCCTCCCGAGGTCGAACTCAAAGCCCTTAATGTACAAGGGCATTTATTTTGCCCAAAAAGATATGGCAATTACAAAACAAAAGAAAGTAGAGATTACCGAAAAGGTGAGTGCAATCATTAAAGATTCCTCAACGTTGGTATTCGCAAAATTCAAAGGTCTTCCAGTATCGGAACAGACTGAACTCCGCCGTGCACTCCGTGCAGCAGATGTCAGCTATACGGTTGCGAAGAAAACTCTTATGCGTCGTGCGCTTGATGCTGCAAAGTTTGAGGGAACAGCCCCTGAGCTTGAAGGTGAAATAGCGCTCGTCTCCGGCCGCGATGAACTCGCGCCGGCGCGTGAGTTGGCAGTATTCGTCAAGAAATTCTCCGAGCACCTTTCCTTCGCAGGTGGTGTGTTCGGCGGCAAGTATATGACTGCAGATGAGATTAAATCCATCGCAGCAATCCCAGGCCTTGAAACCTTGCGCGCAATGTTCGCACAGATCATCAACTCACCACGCCAGCGTTTTGCTGTCGCGTTGAATGAGGTGGCAAAGCTCTCAGGTACTTTGCCACCAGCTCCGGTTGAACAAGCCGAAGCATCAGCGGAAGTAGTGCCAGAAGCAGCTCCAGCTGAGGTTGTTGAGGCTCCAGCTGAGACTCCAACCGAAGCAGAAGCAACAGAACAAACAAGCTAATTAATTAAATTTATGACACAGGATCAAATCATCGAAGCAGTAGAAAAGATGTCGGTACTTGAGCTCCACACGCTCGTAAAGGCAATCGAAGAGAAGTGGGGTGTCTCTGCAACAGCAGTTGCAGCAGCAGGTCCAGCAGCAGAGGCGGCAGAAGAGAAATCTTCTTTCAACGTCCAGCTCGCAGATGCAGGTGCCCAGAAAGTTCAGGTTATCAAGGCAATCAAAGATGCTCTTGGTCTTGGCTTGAAGGAAGCAAAGGATCTCGTAGATGCAGCTCCAGCGATGCTCAAGGAGGGCATGAAGAAGGAAGATGCAGACAAGCTCAAAGCAGCTGTCGAAGCAGCAGGCGGCAAGGTCGAGTTGAAATAATCTCTCTCAAATGTTTTACAAAAACCCCGCACTTGCGGGGTTTTTGTTTTGCGATACTATCCGGTAGGAATTGATGTTAGGAGGAATGCATGTTTGGAATCTTTCAGGGAAATCCTAGAGACTGGTCCTGGGGCGGAGACTCATCAGAGCCAAGGGATATAGGTGCGGGCCTCATCTTTGCTTTGTTAGGGTGGGGGATCGCGTTTCTGGTGAGTGCCATACTCTGGCATTTTCTCGGATGGGTTTCTCTGCGGGGGTTTTGCATCGACGGTGGAGTTCTTTGTATCCTGTGCGCCGTTGGGTGCGCTTTTCTAAAAAGGCGCTGGTTTTCCATCACCATCGGCTAAGCGGCGCTTTGCGCCGCTTTTCTTTTTAATTTAGTAGAAGGTACCTGTGGATAACTTTTGTAACCTTTTCTCTGAAAGGCGAGTTTTTATAAACGGATAGGGCAGTGGAACATTGAAATAGTGTTTGAGGGTCTCTCGTTCGGTTATTTTTACGGAATAGTTTTGCATCTATTTCGTATCGCGCTTCTCGCTACTTCTCCCTTCGTCTCTCGTCTCTTTCTTCGTCTTCTCGTCCGTCTCTTTTCCTCCTCTTTCTCTCCCCTTCTTTTCTGTTCGCTTCATTCTTCTCCCCCATTCCTTTCTTCTCGTTCTTTCTCCACTCTCCATCCCTCACTCACCCACTTCGCCCTTTCGTTCCTTCGTTCTTATTCCCCACCTCTGTTCCCTCGCCCACTCTCTCTTTGAGTGGGCTTTCTTTTTGAAAATTGTCCAGACTTTGCAGGGTTGGGAAGTAACAGCTAGAATAGCAGAGCATTACTGCACTGACTGTATGGCTGATGGATTACAGAAACTCTTTGGAAGCCCTGCTCGGGTAAAACTCCTACGCCTCTTTTTGTTTAACCCTCGTCTGTCGTTCACTCCTGCTGATGCTGCAAAACGTGCACGTGTTGCAGATGCCGAGACGCGCAAGGAACTGCTTTTATTTACGAACGCTGGCGTCATTATGCGCGCGCCACGTGGTAAGGCTGTGCGCTATGTGCTCGACGGTAACTTCGAATATGTCGAAGCGCTCCAGAATCTTTTATTGAATGCTCCAACGCGCGGCCAAGATATTGTCGCTCGTGTTCGTAGAACAGGAACACTTAAAATGGTAATTCTCTCAGGCATCTTTTTAGGTGAGTGGGACGGAGTGCTCGACTTGCTTCTCGTGGGTGACCGAATGAAAGATAAAAAACTGCGAGACGAGATCCGAAAGTTGGAAGCTGAGATAGGTAAAGAGATCCGCTACACCCTCCTTTCCTCAGACGACTTCTTCTACCGACTCAATTTAAATGACAAGCTCGTGCGAGATGTTCTGGATTACCCTCACTCCATCGTGTACGACAAGCTGGATATGGGCTTAAAGTAGGCCCAAGAATATAGGGAAGGGACTATCCACACAGGCCCCTTGATGAAGCGCTAAGGTTGCTACAATAGAGGTGTAGCTTATTAATCATTATTTCTTCGTTTATATCATGATAGTTCAGCAATGGGGTTATGTTCTTCAGCAGTCTTTCTATAACCTGCTTTGGAATGTGGTGAATTTCCTTCCCAGCCTCCTGTTCGCCATTATTATTTTCATCATCGGATGGTATCTCGCAGGCTGGGCATGCTGGCTTGTGTCTGAAGCGGTCAAAGCGCTTCGCGTCGACCACGCACTTCGCAGCGCAGGGTTCAACGATGTCATCGCTCGTGCAGGCTACAGCCTCAACTCAGGTAAATTCCTTGGTGAGCTTGTACGCTGGTTTGTCATCCTCGTCTTCTTGCTCGCAGCACTTCAGGTGCTCGGTCTTGTCGCAGTGACATACTTCTTGCAATCAATCGTCATCGCCTTCTTGCCGAACGTCATCATTGCCGTTCTCATCATTTTGGCAGGTGCAGTTATTGCTGATCTTGCACAAGGCATCGTCCGCGGTTCAGCACGCGCAGCTGGCATCCACGGTGCTGGCATCGCAGGCACAGTTGCAAAGTGGGCTATCTGGATCTTCGCAATTCTTGCAGCAATGGAACAACTCCAAATTGCACAGGGAATTCTCCAGACACTTTTCACTGGTGTTGTTGTTGCTCTTGCTCTTGCATTCGGTCTCTCATTTGGCCTCGGTGGCCAGGAAGCGGCAGCTCGCTTCATCGAGAAGACTCGCGAGAACATGAACCACTAATCGGTCCAAATTGGTCTCTAAAAACCACCCCCGAAAGGGGGTGGTTTTGTATTCACTTTAGCTCCTTAAAATAAGGGCTTTTCCCCAATATGCCCCCTAGGGGTCCGGAGTTTGACACTATAGGAGGCCTCGTATATACTCACTCACACAGATGTTAACAGTAACTCAAGTGAAATTGCGGCAGTAGCAAGCGACTTCGAAGTTGCCTGATGCTCCGCGGATGACGCGGGTTTTTTGTTTCCGAGGCTTGTCCGAGGAAACGAAATAAATTGTAAAATCTGACGAGTGCGAGTTTCCTTGAAAACTGAATCCCATTACGCAACCGCTTTCCAAGCGGGTCTTTTCGAGGATGCGGAAATGGAAAAACATAAATCACAAACAAAAACAAAAATCTCAAATGAGGTTGCAGGTTAGACAGTTGCAACAACGTTTGAGTGAACAACAAATTATTGCGGTTCTCAAGCTTCCTTTTCTCTCTCACAAGAGAAAGGAACAAATAAGGGCGTATGGTGGATGCCTTGGCTTAAAAAGGCGATGAAAGACGCGGCGTGGCGGCGATATGCTTCGGGGAGGTGCCAAGCAACCTTCGATCCGGAGATCTCTGAATGAGGAAACTCTGTAGAAAGAAATTTCTATAACCTTGCAGCAATGTAAGGAGCGTACCCTGGGAAGTGAAACATCTCAGTACCAGGAGGAAAAGAAACCAATAGGTATTTCGTTAGTAGCGGCGAGCGAAAGCGAATGCAGCCCAAACCGTTGAGTTTCTCAGACTATCTGATTACCTTTATTGGCAATCGAATAGTCCGAGAAATTCGCGGGGTCATAAGGCAGTTATAGTGCACTCGATGCACAAAAAGTTACAAATTGTTGCGATAGCCGAAGCTGCTGGGATGCAGCGCCCTAGAAGGTGAAAGCCCCGTAGGCGAAATCAAAACAACTTTTTAATTGTCCTTGAGTAACTCAAGACACGAATGGCTTGAGCGAATGTGCCGGAACTAACCGGTAAGGCTAAATACTTTTTAAGACCGATAGTGAACAAGTACCGTGAGGGAAAGGTGAAAAGAACCCCGGTGAGGGGAGTGAAATAGATCTGAAACCATATGTCTACAAGGAGTCGAAGAGGCGCAAGCCTCGACGGCGTGCCTATTGAAGAATGAGCCTGCGAGTTTATGTATGCTGCATATGACTAAGCGCGATGAGCGTGGAGTCGAAGGGAAACCAAGTGTGAATAGCGCGTTCGTAGCATGCATAAGACCCGAAGCCAGGTGAGCTACCCATGAGCAGGGTGAAGTTCTGAGAAATCAGGATGGAGGCCCGAACCGTTGAGCCGTTCAAAACTCTCGGATGACTTGTGGGTTGGAGTGAAAAGCTAATCGAACCTGGTAATAGCTGGTTCTCTCTGAAACAGCTTTTGGGCTGGCGTCGCATCAATTGACAGACGGGGGTAGAGCACTGGAAGGATTCGACAGGGAGCAATCTCGCGAATCCTATCAAACTCCGAATACCGTTTGTGCTATGCGGCAGTTAGTACGTGGGGGCTAAGCTCCACCGTACAAAAGGAGAAGAGTCCTAGATCTCCAGTTAAGGTCCCAAAATTAACGTTAAGTGCATCACAAGGAGGTGGAATTTCATTGACAATGAGGAGGTTGGCTTAGAAGCAGCCATCCTTGAAAGAAAGCGTAACAGCTCACTCATCGAGAGATTCTGCGCCAAAGATAATCGGGGCTAAAACGTTATACCGAAACTGAGGGCTCGCGTGTTCTTCGGAACGCGTGAGCGGTAAGAGAGCATTCGCATCTGCGATGAAGCTAAAGGGGCGACCCATAGTGGAGCGTTGCGAAGTGAGAATGCAGGCACAAGTAACCGCAATGCGGGTGAGATCCCCGCACGTCGAAAGTACAAGGTTTCCTTGGCGATGGTGATCAGCCAAGGGTTAGTCGGGCCTAAGGGTATGGCGAAAGCCGCACCCGATGGACATAGGGTTAATATTCCCTAACCGGCATGCATGTGATGGAGGGACGGAGGAAATAAATTGTCGCGCCTTATTGGATTGGCGTCTCTGTTTTCAAGATAGGTATCCCAGGCAAATCCGGGATGCTGCTTTAATGCAACTATCGAATTATGGAGGACATCCTAGGCTTCGGCCGAAAGAGATGACAGTGAAGAGCCTTTCAAGAAAAACTTCTAAACTTAAATGCATGTACGTCCGTACCGCAAACCGACACAGGTGTACAGCTCGAGTAGAGCAAGACGAACGAGTGAGTGTGCTCCAAGGAACTCGGCAAAAAATCGGCCGTACCTTCGGAATAAGGCCTGCCCCCGTAGCAATACTGGGGGCCGCAGCGAAAGTATCCCTGGCGACTGTTTACCAAAAACACAGCTCCCTGCGAACTCGTAAGAGGATGTATAGGGGGTGACACTTGACCAATGCCAGAAGGTCAAATACGGGCGTTGATATGTCGCAAGATGTAGTGGTGAGCTTTATAAGCCCTGGTGAATGTCGGCGATAACTATAATCGTCCTAAGGTAGCGAAATTCCTTGTCTGGTAAGTTCAGACGCGCACGAATAGTGTAACGACTGGGGAACTGTCTCGGAGCACAGCTCGGTGAAAATACAGTACCGGTGAAGATGCCGGTTACCTGCAGATAGACGAAAAGACCCCAGAAGCTTTACTGTAGCTTGATATTGCGTATACGGTGTTACTGCGTAGCATAGGTGGGAGAGGTTGAAGGAAGGGTTTTGGCTCTTCTGGACTCGTCAGTGAAATACCACTCTGTAATGTTGTATGCGCTAACCGGCATGGCAAAACCATGTCGAGACAGTATCTGGTAGGCAGTTTTAGTGGGGCGCTATCCTCCTAAAAAGTAACGGAGGAGTGTATTAAGGTACCCTAGGCGCGAATGGAAACCGTGCCGATAGCGCAATGGCAAAAGGGTGCTTGACTGCGAGGCGTGAATGCCAAGCAGGTGCGAAAGCAGACCATAGTGAACCGACCATCCGTATTAGACGCGGTGGAAGATTATCTGATAAAAGCTACTCTGGGGATAACAGGCTAGTTCCGCCTAAGCGTCCATAGCGACGGCGGAGTTCGGCACCTCGATGTCGGCTCATCACATCCCGGGGGTGGAGAAGCTCCCAAGGGTTTGGCTGTTCGCCAATTAAAGTGATACGCGAGCTGGGTTCAGACCGTTCAGCATCTTACGCCTTAGGCGTAGGGGATTGGACGATCTGAACCCCACGAGAGAATGTTTCGTTTAAGAAAAAATAAGAAAGTGTGGAATCAACCAATCACGGCGGTCGCATATAGAAATATATGCGAAGAAGTTAACTTATATCGGTAAAATCCTACTCACAGATGTAGGACGATACCGAGGGAAGCAGCAATGCACCCGTAGAGACTGAACGTTAACCATCTGAAAAGATGAAGATACAGTCCATTCCGTTCAGTAATGAACGAAAAGAAGCGTGAGACAGGTTGGTCTCCTATCTACTGCAGGCGTCGATTATTGAAGAGATTTGCTCCTAGTACGAGAGGACCGGAGTGAACTGACCACTGGTCTACCTGCTGTTCTGCCAAGAGCAACGCAGGGTAGCTATGTCGGGATTGGATAAGCGCTGAAAGCATCTAAGCGCGAAGCCGACTCTAAGATGAGTAATCATTAAGATCCGTGAGAGATGATCACGTTGATAGGCTTTAAGTGTAAGCGCGGCAACGCGTTGAGCTGAGAAGTACTAATCGATCGATGTTCCATCATTCTCCAATGGGGGGAGGAAAGGGATAACTTGAGAATCGCAATAATTTGTTGTTGAAGTTCGTGTTTCTGATTTATGTTGAAATTGAGTTTTTTGTCTTGGTGATTTGGCGGTGGGGTCACACCCGTTCTCATTCCGAACACGGAAGTTAAGCTCACTTGCGGCGATGGTACTCACTGTTACAGGTGGGGAGAGTAGCTAGTCGCCAGGACAAAGAATTTAATTGTTTGATAGAATAGCTCCATGGCCCTTTCCTGGAGCGATCGAAGAAAGTATATGTACCTGACAGTGTTCGGGGCTATTGGCGTTGCATTACTGTGCTGGGCATATTTCTCGTTTATATATCATGCCCCAACATGTTTTGATGGTTTTAAAAACGGTAGCGAAATCGGCGTAGACTGCGGTGGTTCATGTGCGCTCTTGTGCAAAAATCAAACACGCGAACCGTCGGTTGCCTGGGCCCGCTCATTTTTAACTGTGTCTGCGGCGTCCACTACTTCTGTCGCAGGAGAGAAAACAAATAATATCTACACTGCAGCGGCGTATATTCAAAATACTAACCTCACTGCAGGTGCGCGTAAGGCTGCATATTCCTTCCAATTGTTTGACGCAAAAAATCAACTCATCATTGAACGCAATGGAGTTACAGATCTTCCTCCGCTCCCTGTCATTCCGGTCATTGAAACTAATATTCCAACGGGTACGCGTGTGATAGCTCGCACACTTTTTGCATTCTCAGCATTGCCTACATGGACCTCTGTAGCGCCAGATTCACTCCCAGCTATTGATGTTTCGCGCCAAGTACTTGCTGCGGATGGGTCGCGCCTTACGCTGACGCTTGAGAACAACACAGTCAAAGATATTTCGAACATCATAGTCGGGGGCGTATTGTTTGACGGTGATGGCGTGGCGCTTGCTGCGTCAAAAAGCCTTATTACGTCGCTGCCGCGCAAATCTTCACAAAATGTAACCCTTACTTGGCCCCTTGGTGTTCCTGGTGTGGTCCGTGCGGAGATAACAGTATTGCCATCTTTCTAGTAGTATCTATACATGTCTCCTCTTAGTGCTACTTCCTCAACTTGGCGAAAGAGAATAGGCTCAGTTGACTGGTATGCATTCGCGTCGGCTCTAGCACTTTCGGTGCTCGGGATTGTCACAATGGACTCCTTTAGCGGCGAGGATACCTATTTTGCTCGTCAGCTTGTATGGCTCTGTGTCGGCGTTGTGGCATTTTTTACCGCGTCACTTATTGACTGGCGATTTCTGCGTAGAAACGGAGTTGCTGCTAGTATCTATGGAATTCTTATCATTCCCTTGGTTCTGTTGCTTGTGGTGGGGCAGTCAGTGAAGGGCGCTCGAAGCTGGGTTTCTATTGGCGGTCTTGGAATTGAACCAATTGAACTTATAAAACTCGCGCTCATTATTGCGCTCGCAAAATACTTCTCTCGCCGACATATCGAAATACACAATATAAGGCACATCATAGTGTCCGGAGCCTATGCGTTTCTTGTGTTCGTTCTCGTCGCATTACAGCCCGACTTAGGTGGCGCTATCATCATATTTTTGATTTGGTTCGGTATGGTATTTTTTTCCGGTATCTCAAAAAAACATGTAGCAACTGTAGTGTGTCTGGGCTTGCTGCTGTTTGGTGCACTTTGGACATTTGGGTTCCATGACTATCAGAAACAACGCGTTCTCAACTTTATAACTCCCACTCGTGATATACAGGGTGGCGGGTATAACGCCTACCAGTCCATGATCGCAGTAGGGTCTGGAGAATTATTTGGGAAGGGTATTGGCTATGGCACGCAAAGCAAACTTCGTTTCCTGCCCGAATACCAGACGGATTTTATTTTTGCCGCCTTTGCAGAAGAGTGGGGTTTTGTCGGCATTCTTATAGTCTTTGGACTTTTCGGTACGATTTTTTGGCGCATCATCCAAACTGCGGCACGCGGCGCCTCAAATTTTGAAACATTGTTTGCGCTTGGAGTTCTGTGTTATTTGTCTGCGCACGTTGCTCTGCATGCAGGAATTAACATGGGGATTCTTCCCGTGACAGGAACCACAATTCCGTTTATGAGTTATGGCGGAACGCACCTTCTTGCAGAATTTGTTGCACTGGGAATGCTCTCAGGCATGAACCGCTACTCTCGTGCCGCCCATCGCGACATGCTGGACCGTGAGTTTAGTGGAGGCTACGACCGCTAGCGATACAAAGCAAATGTTTGTTCAACCATCTTCTCTTTTGAAAATTCACTAAGAGGTTTATCCATCGCTTCAGGGATTCCACCAATACGGCTGGCAACAATTGGGAGGCCTGCGGTGCGGGCTTCTAAAATCACATACGCCAAACCTTCTTTGAAAGAGGGGAGAGCAAACACGTCAAATCCTTTCAAAACATCGGCCGCAGGCTGGAAGCCGAAAAGCTTCACGCGATCCTTTAGGCCATATTCTACAAGTCTTGTTTCAAGCATTTGTCTTAGTTCGCCTTCGCCAACTATAGCCACATACATGCCAGGAGTATTTTTTGCCTCTTCAACAAGCGCGATCTGGTTTTTATTTTTTGTGAGTTCTCCAACGGTACCTGTAATTTTTACTCCGGCGGGGAAAGCTGAGCGGATTATTTCACCTGAACCAAAAGACATATTGAGATCAATGCCGTTATAAATTCTTACAGCTTTTTTACTGCAGAATGGCATCTGTTTTGCGAGGGCAAGTTCTGAATCTGATACTGCTATAACCGTGTGGGACAGGAGTGCGGTGAGCCAAGAAATAAGCCAAATAACTACACGGGCAGGTAGCGAGCGCTTTTCACGAAAGGCCCATCCGTGTGATGTATATATAATTTTTTGCACTCCAACTATGCGGCCTGCGAGCGCCCCCATAGCACCTGCTTTTGAAGAGTTTAAATGGAGCACATCAGGTTTTTCTTCCCGAATCGTTTTCTTGAGCGCTTGATATGCGCCCCAATCATTGCCTCCAACATCGCGTACAAGGCCTGGTATGGCGATAGTTCGTACGCCTGCGAGTGTTAGTTTTTCAACCATACTGCCAGTTCCGCCATGTGCAACCGCCACGTCGTGTCCTGCTGCCTTAGCGGCGATGGCAAGGTCAAAGACATAGCGTTGCGCGCCACCCCAATTTCCCTTTGTTATTGCGTATACGATTTTCATTTCTGCCTCGTTCTTATTGAAACTATCCTAGACTATGTAAGGTTATATGGTATACCTTACCACAATGACATTCGGCAGGAGATACGCCCTCGGGCTTTTATTTTTAGGGGACCTTGTGGTGTTCTGCTTTTCGTTGATACTGACCCTGTTGCTCCGTTATGGAGGCGTTCCTAATGAGGAAATAGTTCGTGCCTACGTTGGCGCCTTCAGCGTCCTGTTCTTGGTTTGGCTGCTCGTGTTCTACATGGCGGGCCTCTATAGCAAGCAAGTGCTTTTGTACCACAGCAGCGTGCCGCAGGTAATTCTTCGAACACAAATTTTTAACATTGTCCTCGCGGCACTCCTATTCTTCTTTGCGCCGGGCATTGGTATTGCACCAAAGACCAGCTTGGCTATTTATCTCGTCATTTCACTTCTGTGCATTTTTATGTGGAGGTTGTGGGTTTTCCCGAAACTCTCCAAGCCAGTGGTGCGTGAGAGGGCCGCGTTGTTGGGCCAAGGTCCCGAGGTTGAGGAGTTTGTAGAGGAGGTGAACCGTAACCCTCGGTACCCTCTGGAGTTTGTACTTGTGGAGAAGCCTGCGACGCTTATTGTTGATCAGTTCGACGCATTCGCTCAAGAGTTGATCGAGAAGCGCGTGACCCTTATAGTCGTTGACTCAGAGCATGAGACAACCCGCTCGCTCCTCCCCGCAATATACAGACTTACAGTTAGCGATACTCGTTTTCAATACGCCGATTTTCACCAGCTGTATGAAGAGGTGTTCGACCGTGTTCCACTGTCGCTTCTACGTTACGACTGGTTTCTCAAAAATATTACACTGCCCAAAAACGATGTGTATGCATTTACTAAGCGCGCAATCGACATTGCCGGCGCTCTTGTGATGGGTGCAATTACTGTTCTTATCACACCTCTCCTCTATATATTGATGCGTATTGAAGGTCCGGGCCCCTTATTTATTGCACAGGACCGTCTTGGCCAGGATGGTGTGCGCATCAAGGTATATAAATTTAGAAGTATGCGCCACAACAATTCTGCATCGCGTGAATGGACAACTGAAGAAAAACAAAAAAACCCAATTACTGCGGTCGGGGGAGTGCTTCGAAAATCGTCGCTTGATGAATTTCCACAGTTTATAAATATTCTCAAAGGCGAGATGTCGCTCATTGGCCCGCGTAATGATATTGAAGGGCTGGGCTTGCGCCTGGCAGAAGAGTTGCCTTACTACAACGTGCGGTACGTAGTAAAACCAGGGCTTACGGGCTGGGCCCAGATAAGCCAAAAGTACGAGCAGGGGAATATAAGCCCACAGTCTATAGAAGAGACTAAGGTTCGTTTGGCATACGACTTCTACTACATCAAGCATCGCTCAACTGCGCTCGATTTAGTCATTGGACTTAAGACGGTGAAACGAATGTTGTTCCGCGTGAGTTCTTGGTAGAGTAGACACATGCAGCACACAGTTTTTATTACTGGGGCAGGAGGATATGTCGGCACAATGCTGGTAAGGCAATTTGCTGCGCGCGCTGATGTCGACAAAGTTATTGGCATCGACAAAGAGCCCTTGCCGGAACTTATTAAAGATGAGCCAAAGCTCGTCTATATACAGAAGAACCTTTCAGATGAGGGGTGGGAGGAAGAGGCTCTTCCATACCAGCCAGACATTGTAGTTCACGCTGCGTGGCAGATACGTGAAATGTATGGCCAAAAAGAAACGCAGTGGAAGTGGAACATTGATGGTTCTGACCGCGTTTTTGATTTCTGTTTTGACCACAACTTCGTAAAACGCTTAGTGCATTTCTCTACGGTTGCTTCCTATGGTGCACGAAAGGAAAACTCTGTGAACCATATGTTTACGGAGGAAGAGGGCTTCCGTAAGAGCGACTATTTGTACGCAGAGGAGAAGCGCATTGTTGAAGCGCATCTAGAAGAAAAATATCAAACAGCTAAAGAGCGGGGTCGCGACGTTGAGGTTGCTATTGTTCGTCCTGCTGCAATCACTGGCCCGCGCGGCCGCTATATGCGTATCCGTTTTGGTCTTCAGGCGGCACTTTCGGGACAACTTAAGGAGTCCTTTGTGCACAAACTGATTTCTTTGATGGTTTCGTTTGTGCCAGCAACTCACACATGGCTTCGCCAGTTTATTCACGAAGATGATGTTGTGCGTATTGTTGAATTGCTCGCATTCTCTCCACTTAAAAGAAGTTACGACGCTTTTAATATTTGCCCACCAGGCCCCGTTGTTCGTGCTCCTGATATGGCAAAGGCAGTAGGTAAGCGAGTGATTTACGTACACCCACAACTTATACGCTTGGTGTTTTTCATTATGTGGCATGGAACACGAGGTCGCGTTCCTACAAGCCGTGGTGGATGGAAAAGTTACTCCTACCCAATTGCTGTAACAGGTGAAAAACTAACCCGTGAATATGGGTTTGAATATTCATCTCCTTCAATGGATGCGTTCTACTATACAAATGGAACATACGAAGAGTATGTTCCCGATGCGCTCAAACGACATAAATAAAATGATTATCGACGGCAAACAAATAGCAGAAGAAATTATTTCTGCACTCGAAAAAGAACGTCTTAACTTTGGGGCGCTGTCCCTCGCTGTTATTTCAGAAGGAGAAGATACTGCGACAGAGTCATTTATTAAGATTAAATCACGCGTCGCAGCGCGCCTTAATGTGGAAGTGCGTCGGTACACCCCAGCCCAGATTTCCGAAGCGCTTACATGCGATGGCATTATTGTTCAGCTCCCAATACCTAACGCTGCAGAACTGCTTGCCGCGCTTCCAGCTAAAAAAGATGTTGATGCGATCACGGATGGTCAAAAAATAGTTCGTGCGCCTGTGGCTGAGGCAGTGTCAGAAATATTTGTACGACACAACATTGCTGCTGCGGGGAAGGAGGCTGTTGTGTTGGGGGCGGGAAAACTTGTTGGCGCACCGGTCGCCGAGCTTCTGAAAGACTTGGGCGCTCGAGTTTCTGTCATAACAAAAAATGAAGGTACGCTTTCTGACATGAAGGGTGCAGACATTGTTGTCTTGGGTGCGGGGGAGCCTGGGCTTATAAAACCAGAGATGCTTAAAGAGGGGGTGGTGCTTATTGATGCAGGAACCTCAGAAGCCTCCGGTCGTCTCGCGGGGGATGCCGACCCAACGTGCGCCAATGTTGCATCTATTTTCACCCCAGTTCCTGGCGGCATCGGTCCAATAGCTGTTGCAATGATTTTTAAGAATCTTTTTGTGCTCGCACAAGCAAACAAAAGCTAACATATTGAGCTTTTGTCAATATCTTTAAAATTGTAAGTAACTCTGTTATTCTCACAATCATGTTTAAGTTGCGCTATAGCGCCGTCCTGGTTTTGATCGTTGCGGCGGCGATCGGGGTTTTTGTGTGGATGACTAATAAGCCAGACAGCCGTTTTGCGTTCAAGCTCGGCCTCGACCTCTCAGGTGGTAGCCACCTTGTGTACAACGCTGACACAAGCAAGATTCCTGCTGGAGAAACAGCAGATGCAATGAATGCGCTCCAGATTGTTATTGAGCGCCGCGTCAATGCCTTTGGCGTTGGCGAACCAGTTGTGCAGACTGAGCAGGCAGGTGCGCTCGGTAATGGAGCGTATCGTTTGATAGTGGAGCTTCCAGGTATCACGGATGTGAACGAGGCGGTCGCCATGATCGGTCAGACTCCAACGCTTGAATTCAAGCTCGCTCAAAAGGGTGAAGCAACGACCGACACTGGTGCCACTGTTCCAATCGAGACGTACGTGGATACTGGTCTTACCGGCAAATATCTTACAAATGCAGCGTTGCAGTTTGGCAATGGCTCGGGCTCTCTCCAGACACAACCAACTATTCTCGTAACCTTTAACTCAGAAGGAACAAAACTTTTTGGAGAGATCACTAGCCAGAACGTAGGTCGTGAATTAGGGATATTTCTAGATGGTCGTTTGCTCTCAGCTCCAGTCATCCAAGAGCGTATTGATAATGGACAGGCACTTATCTCAGGTAACTTCACAGCCCAGAGTGCAAAAGATCTGGTCACAAACTTGAACCTTGGTGCGTTGCCCGTGCCAATTACACTTGCAAGCACAGAAAGCATTGGCGCGACGCTCGGTGACCAGGCGGTGCACGCGGGTGTATTCGCAGGCCTTCTTGGGTTCCTCATTCTCTCGATTTTTATGATCGTTTGGTACCGTGTGCCGGGTGTTGTGGCAGTTGTGTCGCTCGTTATTTACTGTGTGATAATGCTCGCCATCTTTAAACTGATCCCAGTAGTTCTCACCGCCGCAGGAATCGCCGCCTTCATTCTCTCGGTTGGTTTGGCAGTGGATGCAAACGTGCTGATCGCAGAGCGTATGAAGGAGGAAATGGCCGCTGGTGCCAGTACGCAGGACGCAATCGGCCACGGATTCTCTCGTGCATGGAGCGCTATCCGTGACTCAAACATCGCGCATATCATCGCCGCAGTCATTCTCTTTTGGTTCGGCACATCGATCATCAAGGGCTTTGCGCTTGTGTTTGGACTCGGTGTTATCATCTCGATGCTTTCAGCAATTGTGATTTCTCGTACGTTCATGCTCGCGCTTGGCATAAATACGCACTCTCGTCTTGGCCGTTTCTTTATGCGCTCAGGCATCAAATAATTTTATGAACATTACAAAAAACCTGAAATACTTCTTTATCCTTCCGGCGCTTCTTTCTGTCCTTGCTATCCTCGCGATCGCTATGTGGGGGCTTCGTCCCGGCATCGATTTGGCAGGAGGTTCCATGCTCCAAGTAACCTACCAACCTACTGCCCAGGTGGATGCATCTGTGCGCCCACCAGTCGAACAAGTGAGAGCTGTCGTTGAGCAGCTTAACTTCGGCGAAGTGCGCATCCAGCCAGTAGGAGAAAACGGCTACATTTTTAACCAGCGCGATCTTTCCAACGAAGAGAAGAACCAGCTTGTAGCTGTTCTAACAGGCTTCGGTCCGGTCCACGAGGATCAATACAGTTCAGTCGGCCCAGTGCTTGGCGCAGAACTTCTCCGCAAAGGTCTTATATCGCTTGGCCTTGTAATTATCTGCATCATTCTTTTTATCGCCTTCGCGTTCCGTCATGTTTCAAAACCAGTTGCGTCGTGGAAATACGGCGTGGTGGCTATTGTTACATTGCTCCATGACATCTTGGTTCCCGCAGGACTCTTCGCATTCCTTGGCTTCTATGAAGACGCTCGCATCGATTCGCTCTTTATCGTAGCGCTCCTCACCATCTTGGGTATCTCGATCAACGACACCATTGTGGTCTTCGATCGTATCCGCGAAAATCTCCGCCTCAATATGCAGCACAGTAAGACTGAAGCCTTTGATGTGGTTGTAGGAAAGAGTATCAAACAAACTCTTGCTCGCTCAATCAACACCTCTCTCACTGTTATTATCATGCTCGCGGCGCTCTACTTCGTAGGCCCTGTTGCAACAAAAGATTTCGCGCTTACGCTCATTGTCGGTATGGTTGCGGGTACGTACTCTTCGATCTTCCTTGCATCTCCATTGCTTGTTGCGTGGGATAAATGGTCTCGTCGCAACGCGTAATACAATAAGAAAATGATAATCGGCATTACCGGCACCAATGGCGCAGGGAAAGGGACGATTGTTGAATATCTAACAAAACAGAAAGGGTTCGCGCATTTTTCTGTGCGAGCTTTTCTTATTGAAGAAATCAAACGCCAAGGTTTGGAAATAGACAGAACGACCATGCGCCAGGTTGCAAACGAGATGCGCAAAGAGCACGGCCCTTCATATGTTGTTGAGCAGCTTATGAAGCAAGCTAAAGAAATTTCTCATAATGCAGTTATCGAATCTATTCGTGCAATCGGAGAAGGGGAATATTTAAAACAACACGGAGCTATTATTTGGGCAGTAGATGCTGATAGGGAAATCCGCTACAACCGAATCCTAAATCGCTGGTCAGAGACTGACAAGATCGACTTTGAAACATTTTGTATGCACGAAAATAGAGAAGCAAATGGTACTGAACCCTGGGACATGAATGTTCGGGGGGTTATGAAAATGGCCGACCATATTTTCCACAATGATACGACCCAAGAAGAGATGTATTTGGACGTAGAAGAGGCTCTTAAAGAGGTTGGTGTACAATAGAGGAGGAATAAGGACCCATTTTAGAGATGCCGCCGTCCCAAGTGTGGCCTCGACTAGCTAGCTACGTAGAAAGGGTAACCCCCTGACGAAACGTCGCTCCGATGTCGACTAGAACGGTTCGTAGAAAAGAGGAATCTCCCAGACTCAGGCCCCGCTTTTTGCGGGGTCTCTGCTTGCCAAAATAGCCTCAATTTAGGCCCTATGTTGGGCTTGACTCTATCCCTAAACCGACTATACTGTCTGCCATGACTCTTCGATAGTGGATTTAACCGGTTTTTGGTTGAACTCCCGCTGTTCGGCGGGTTTGTTATTTGAAAACAAGCGCCCCTCAAGACGGGGCCGAATAAAAATCTTTTGAAGCCACTAGGGCTTTGGAAGAAAGCATCAAAATCGAAATTGATACATTGATCATTCTCAAATCTAGTCACCTAGGAGCGATTAGAAATGAGAGCAAGCAGAAGTCCTTTTTGTTTTCCGCAAAAAGGCAGGAACAAAAGACTGTTAATTCTCAACTTACGTTGGGCATCTTTCTTTTGTTCCGTTCAACACAGAAAGATAAGAACATGACACTTTAAGTGGCATGGTCTCTAATATTCAGAGTTTGATCCTAGCTCAGGATGAACGCTGGCGACGTGGATTAGGCATGCAAGTCAAGGGGGCCGCAAGGCAACCGGCAGACGAGGTAGTATAACGCAGGTACGCACCGAAAAGTCGGGCATAGCTAGCCGAAAGGTTAGGTAATTCCCGATGGTGAGGCAACTCTAAAGGAGTAATCCGCTTTTTGAGCGGCCTGCGCAGCATCAGTTAGTTGGTAGGGTAACGGCCTACCAAGACTATGACGCTTAGAAGAGCTGAGAGGCTGACCTTCACCGATAGCACTGAGACACGGGCTATACATCTACGGATGGCTGCAGTCGAGAATCTTCCACAATGGACGAAAGTCTGATGGAGCGACGTCGCGTGACTGATGAAGTCCTTCGGGACGTAAAGGTCTTTTATGGGGGAGGAAGTAATTGACGTTACCCCATGAATAAGGGGCTCCTAACTCTGTGCCAGCAGGAGCGGTAATACAGAGGCCCCAAGCGTTATCCGGAATCACTGGGCGTAAAGGGTGTGTAGGCGGTTATGTTAGTCTTTTGTTAAAGCTTTCTGGCTTAACCAGGAAAATGCAGGAGAAACGGCATGACTTAGAGGTCGCGAGAGGTATACGGAACTCATAGTGTAGGGGTGAAATCCGTTGATATTATGGGGAACACCAAATGCGAAGGCAGTATACTGGCGCGTACCTGACGCTGAAACACGAAAGCGTGGGAATCGAACGGGATTAGATACCCCGGTAGTCCACGCCCTAAACGATCACAACTAGTTTTGGGGAGTATCGACCCTCTCCGAGACGAAGCTAACGCGATAAGTTGTGCGCCTGGGTAGTACGATCGCAAGATTAAAACTCAAAGGAATAGACGGGGACTTGCACAAGCGGTGGATCATGCGGCTCAATTCGATGGCAAACGAAGAACCTCACCAGGGTTTGAAACCCAACTGTAAGCCTTAGGAAACTTTGGCCCTCGCAAGACTGTTGGGCAGGTGATGCATGGTCGTCGTCAGTTCGTGGCTTGAGTTGTTCCCTTCAGTGGGGTAACGAACGCAACCCGCGTTGCCTGTTTTATATGTCAGGCGAGACTGCCCCCTCACGGGGGAGGAAGGTGCGGATGACGCCAGATCAGCATGTCCCTCTGATATCCTGGGCTGCACGCATGATACAATGCACGAGACAACGGGTCGCGACAGGGTAACCTTGAGCCAATCCTTATAAACTCGTGCTCAGTTCGGATTGAGGTCTGCAACTCGACCTCATGAAGCTGGAATCGCTAGTAATCGCAGGTCAGCTATACTGCGGTGAATACGTTCTCAAGTCTTGTACTCACCGCCCGTCAACTCAAGAGAGCCGGGAGTGCCCGAAGTCCGCCTAGCGCGGCCCACGGCAAGCTCGGTGATAGGGAGTAAGTCGTAACAAGGCACGGGTAGCGGAAGCTGCTCGTGGAACAATTCAAATGAAAGCTGTTATGTCTCGCTTTGCGGGGCATAACTGAATCGGCGGTTATTTGTCTCGTGGAATTCGCGAGATAAATAGAGTGATAGTACTGACTCTAAACTGTACTCGCTATCCCATCACAACGACATGGGCTGTATGAACGGAACAAAATAAAGATGTGTTTCTCAAAAATTCGATAAACAAAAACTCCAAGGAAACACGGAGTGTTTTTGCTTGCACACAGATGAGATAAAAAGAAAACGCCAGTCCCGGATGGAAGGACTGGCGTTCGCACAAGGTAGCCGTAGTAGTAGGAGGAGGGGGTTAGCCTCCCGCGGTTAAAGCTGGTCCGTTTCTAGACCGGCTTCTTCGCGCGACTGGATCACCTCCCTTCGGGCCGCACATCTTGCGGCAAGCTCGAATTGGGTAAGAGACTTTGTTCCATGACTGCGCCCTCCTTCTTCTGTCGATGAACTCTTTCTGCGCCGACGCGCGTTACGTTCCCGTGTCTCAGGCAGAGATCTCTGCCTCTTGCATTCCGCATTGGTGCCGGAAGAGCACTTGGTGTTCCCGCGATGTGCGCAGATATTCATTTAAAACGCTCCCCGTACTGTTGAACCTACTGGCACTGTAGCTCAGCCGTAAAGAATCTGCAACAGAGGGGTTTATTGAGTCTGTGGAAGAAATCTGCTACTGTAGGCATTGTTCGTATGTGTGCTTAGTCCCGACGCCGCTTTGCGGGTCGGGATCCCGACCGAAGCGTCGGGACTCAGTTGGCAAGATGTACGCGCGCTTAGCTCAGTTGGTAGAGCATTCGACTGATACTCGAAAGGTCCTAGGTTCGATCCCTAGAGCGCGCACAAAGCAAAACGCCCCTTTGGGCGTTTTTAATTTCTGGGGATAAGTCGCCCAGGATTTTAGAATTATTTTATGTCGTTTCGAGCTCGCGTTTGAGACTGTTTATCTTCGAAAACAATTCTACTAAGCGAGCCTCTTCTTCTTTTGAGAGAGCTTTGTCTTGCGGCAGTCGAGCGATTTTTAATAGGAAGAGATGATAGTACTCATCAAACTGCTGCGCTAAAACATTGTCGTGCAGTGTGTGAGTGGGCCTGTCATTGAGCGTGAAGTACGGAGAAACTATGCGATACATACGATGTATATGATTACGAATAATTGACCGGGACGCTTGCAAAGCCCTCTTTCGTGATTATAACGTGGTCCAACAATGTGATGCCCATGATCTTTCCTGACTCGACAAGTTGTTTTGTAAACTCGATGTCTGCAAGACTAGGGGAGATGTTTCCGGAAGGATGGTTGTGTGCAAGTACTATGGCCACTGCAGAATATTCTAGCGCTGGACGAAATACCTCGCGTGGGTGTACGAGGTTTGCGTCAATGGTGCCAATAGAAATTACCTCGTCGTGTATAACTCTGTGGTGGCTGTTTAGATACAGGCCGCGAAGTTGTTCTTTTGCGAGTCCTCGCATGTCGTGCAGGTGATTGAAAACATCCTGTGGGCCGTTGATGATTGTCGTCCCCGTATTTGTTTCTTTAAAGAAACGCTTCCCAAGTTCTGCGCAGGCGCTTATTTGAAGAGCTTTGGTAAGAGGAATGCCAAGCTCTTTGCTCATCGTTTCGGGATTAATGACGCCCAACAGACTTCGTTCGCCATACTCTCGCAGCATGCGCTTGCTCATTGCCAGCACGTCCTCTTTTGTTGTGCCTTGTACGAGAATTATTGCGAGAAGTTCTGCATTAGAAAGTGCTCCTGGGCCCTGGCTGAGCAGTTTCTCACGAGGCTTTTTCTCAAGAGGAAGGTCTCGCAGTTTGTATACGGTAGGGGATTTGGGCGTAGTAAAAGGCGCATCTGTGAGTAATTGATGTGTGTCGAGTATGGTGTATGTGTCCATATATTTAAGATACACTGATTTTATAACCTCTCCCGGGTACGGTCTGAATGAGACGTTGCTTGCCCGTGTCACCAATCTTTTTGCGTAGTGAAAGCATGTGCGACTCTATCGTGTTTGAGAAAATATCGGTGTTCATGTCCCAGACATGTTCAAGTATCATGCCTCGAGAAAGTACGGCTCCTTGGTTTTGCATTAGATACTGGAGCAGCATAAACTCTTTGCGCGTGAGATAAATGTCTCTATCTCCGCGTTTAACGGTGCACCCCTTCGTCTCGATCATTAAGTCTCCGACAGTAAATGTTTGGCCTTGTATACCGTGTGGGCGGCGCAATATGGCACGTACTCTGGCAACTAATTCTCCGAGGGTAAAGGGCTTTGTGAGATAGTCGTCCGCTCCCAGATTAAGCATTTCAATTTTTTGTGCTGTTTCGGTTTTTACTGAAAGTACGAGTACAGGCGTCATTATGTTTGCTGCGCGGATTTCCCGCAGTACCTGGACACCATCTTTTCCGGGCAGAAGGATGTCGAGGATGATCAGATCGTATTCATTTATTTGAGCGTAATGCGCACCGTCGTCGCCATCGTGAGCTATATCAAGAGTAAAGTACTCAGCCTCGAGCGACTGCTTTAAAAATTGCACAATTTTCTCTTCGTCTTCGATGATGAGAATCTTCATACCAGTTTTTATCTTTTCTCTACTAAGCTCACAGATTAATGCTACCACCCACCTTTTATAGTTTTGGTATATGTCGGCGAAACGAGAATATAGATGTACTTGCGGCAAACTTCTGTGCAAAGGAATGCTCTTACTGGGCACTATAGAAATCAAATGCCGCCGCTGTGGAGAGGTTCGTATATTTCGTAATGGTGAATTATGACCACAGATTTTATCTATATTTCATCTCAAAAATACTTGCATTTTAATAACTCAGGCTTTATTGTGTAGCGCGAAAAGTTGTTTACAGGAGGAGGTCGTCAAATGGGCAATAAGCACACGGGCACTCGTTTTAGTCGAGGGGCATTTATTCAACCCAACGCTACTCAGCGGGTGTGGACTATCGGCGGCGGGGAACACACCTGGAACGGTGAGGGGTGGGTTGCCAGTAGGCACCGTCCGGTTCATCCGACACGTCCTCCGCGGCCGCATCTGTGCGCGAAACCGAAGGTTGCGCATCGTCGGCCCAGGTACGGCCGTTACAGCGGGATGGGAAATGTGAAAGTGTAAGAGAGCGCAAGCTCTCTTATTTTTTTGCATAAAATACGGTATAAATGGCATGTTCGCATACGAGCATGTGGCGGAACTGGTATACGCGTACGTCTCAGAAGCGTATCCCGTAAGGGTTGGGAGTTCGAGTCTCCCCATGCTCACCATTTATAAACGCTTCAGTTTCCTGTCCGGCTCGCTGTGGTAGGATTTCTTTATATGGTCTGGTTTAGAAGAGTGAAGCAGGTGCGACAAGCCACTGATACTCGGGGCTTCACGCTCATTGAGCTTCTGGTTGTGATTGCAATCATTGGTATGTTGGCAAGTATCGTGCTTACGTCTTTAAGTGGCGCACGCGAACGAGCAAGGAACACGAGTTATTTAGTCGCAATACGAGAATATCAAAAGGCCCTGGACTTCTACTACGATGATCATGGCTACTTCCCAGTGACGGGCATTGTGCAAAATGCATGCATCGGTACTGGTCATCAGAGCGCGCGGTGTTTCGGGAGTGCGACCTATGCGGAGAGTACTGCAAGTAGTGTTGCCTTCAGAAATGCAATCGATCCTTATATAGATTCAGATACACGAGCAGGCCCACAGGCAGGTGCCTACGCTGGTGCAATGTATTTTCCGCAGAATTCCGGACAAAACTATATTTTACGGATGATGTTGGAGGGCGTGCATTACAACTGCGCTCTTGGGACAGAGTATATAAATGGGAACTACACAAACAATAATAGGACACGCTGCGATTATACTCACCCACTGTAAGAGTATAGAAATCTTCATTAAACGTTCATGCTCAGTAGTATACTGTTACTGCTGAGTTTACTTTTATTTCATTATTTTTCGTATGACAAATACAACACGTTCTTGGGTTTGGGGTGCAGTCGCAGTGCTCGCGATACTTGTGGGCGTGTGGGTGTGGTACCTAGGTTCGAATGCAACTCAGATTAACCCTGTGGGTTATGGCAAGCCGGCGACTTCAACAACGGGAGCGCTTGCGGGCCCAACAGCGCCAATCGTTCCTGAGAATCGCAGTTCATCGACCGTAGCAGGCGTTCTTGAAAGTCTGCAAAATGATTCTCGCTTTAGCGGACTGCTTTCAACTACTGGCGTCTCAGCAACTCTTACTGGCAAGGGTCCGTACACTGTCTTTGTACCAACTGATGGAAGTTTCGGTCGTTTGCCTACAGGAACGGTTAACAATTTGAGTGCGACTGAACTTAAGCGCTTGGTCCAATATCACATCATCTCGGGCAAGATGATTGACGTAAACGCACAAGTTGCAGGTACAGTACCAGCTCTCTCCAAGGATGCGCTGAACTTTAGCTATGAAATAGATGACAAGAGTGCCCGCGTGAATAGCGCAAAAATCGTGGCGGCATACAAAGCAAGCAACGGTATTGTGTATGTGGTTGACACCGTCTTGTTGCCTCCACTTCCTCCTCAAAACTAGTCGTTTCGGCTGCGTTCGCGCAGAAGCTTACTATCTGAAGACCAATCAACTTCGTCCCACCATTCAAGTGGGGCGAAGTTTGTTTTATAGAGCGCTTTCTCTCCATACACAGTTCCGAGGTAGTAATATCTGACCCCTCGTTCTTTGGCATCACGGATGCAGTCGAGCATAAGCCACATGCCAAGCGACTGGAGGGCATATTGTATGTCATAGAAGGAGTACCAATAGTGAGCCATGTCGTCCTGCTCGACCTCTAATACATAGGCCACTGTGTTAGAGGTGTCCTTGTATACAACAACTGTTGTAATAATCCCCGCAGCAAATAAAGCTTCAATACGGGCGCGTGGCATAGCGTTGGCCCCATGTTTTTGTGCGAAATAGATAAGTGATAGGTTCCAGAACGTATCATCCGGTACAAACTGAGTAAACGGAATACGTTCTTTTTGAAATACTCCGTCGAAGCGTTTTGCTATGCGGCGATTTTCACTTGTTGCAGAGAAATTTGTCAGAACAACTCGGGCGCTACGCCCCGAATAAAAGATATTCATACTGTTCTTTGCGCCTGAATATGGAAGATATCCTCGTGCATATATTTCAGCGAGCGGCTCGCCCTCACACAACATCCATTGAGTGTTGGGTCGTGCTATATAGATGTCGAAATCTTTGGTGGGCTCAGGGATGGATTTCATTGGGCGGTAGGGAAATGATGTTCAACTAATGCGGGGATACCTTCGATTAAGCCATCAAGATCTCCTGATGTAAGAAGTAAAACTACGTCATCATTTGTAAGTTCCTTTTGGAGGAGGGAAAGAGTCTCAGCAGGGTTTGTGATTGCGGTTACTTGAATACCTGTTGCGCGTACACGTTCGACAATCTCATTTTGTGAAAGTTGCTCGTGAGTACCGGCTCCTTGTTTAGCTGGCTCATATATGTAGACAAGCTCTGCGCCGTTAAACACACTATCGTACCAATGGGCGCTGCCACGGTTGCGCCAGCTGAATGTGTGGGGTTCGAATACCACTAGTAGTCTGCGATCTTTAAAGTGCAGACGTGTTGCCTCTATGGCACTGCGAGCTTTTTCATAACTGGAGCCAAAGCCCTCAAGTACAGGGACTAAAGAGTCTTTTGTCAGAAGTTCTAGACGGCGTTTAACGCCCTGAAAACTTGCGACGCTCGCGACACATTCTTCCACTGTAAGCAGGCCTTTGGTCAAAAGCATTGCAGCTGCGCCGACGATATTTTCAATATTATGTTCACCGAGAAGGGTGGTTGAGAATGTCGCAACACGCTCTTTGTTGTGTATAAGATCAAATGTCGTAATTTCTCCGTAGGCGATATTTGCCGGATGCCATTCATTTGTAGTACCCGAACCGTAGAAAACGACTGTGCCTGTATATTTTTCTGCAAGAGTTCGTGCGTATTGTTCATCTCCGTTCACAACAAGAGTGCCGTCTGTTGGGAGGGAAGCGACTAGCTGTTGAAATGGACGGAGATAGTCTTCATGTGTGGGATAGATATTAACGTGGTCATGTGTAGCGGAAGTGAGCAGTACATTTTTTGCGTTGTAGTGGAGGAATTTTGGTGTTGCATCAGTATTTGAGGAAGGGTATTCATCTCCTTCGAGTACAAAGACATCGCCCGACCCGAGCTGGGCGTGGTGGGCCAAGCCTTTAGTTATTTCACCTACAAAATAGCTCGGATCTTTTCCAGTTGCTTTGAGGCACCAAGTAAGGAGTGCGGTCGTGGTGGATTTGCCGTAGCTTCCAACCACAACAATAGTTTCCTTTTCTTTTGTTAGGCCTTCGAGAATATCAGGGAAGGAAACAATTTTTTTACCACTCTCTAGGGCAGCTTTCACTTCTGTGTTTGATTCAGGAACAAGTTTTGCGTTTTTACCGATCACAATAATATCCGCATCTGCAGGAATATTTTCTGCCTTGTATCCACTGGAGAATACGACACCAGCTTCCTCAAGGTAATTGCTCACAGGAGGATAAAACCCCTCATCCGAGCCGGTTATCTGCCAGCCTTGTTCGCGTAGCAGTAGCGCAACGGCGCTCATGCCTTTGCCGGCTATACCGATAAAGTGTGCTTTTCCAGGTTGCATTTATTCATGCTAGCACTCAACGACTAAAAGAAAAACCGCCCCATAAATTACGGGGCGGTCCTGATTCAAGATGTCCTCAACGCGACAGCGAGGTACCTAGTCTTGCTGTCGCTGCGAGTAGTTGGGAAGTGCTCCGGCAGGTATGCGTGAGTGAGGCTCACGCGCTCTTCCGGGACGCCCAATTTCATGAATTGTCTCTGGATAAGGATGGGGAGATCCATCTGCATAAGATTGTCTCTGACGGCGACACATTCAGGGCCAAATCGTTCCCGAACGTAATCATACATCTTGCCGTTATACGCGCCGTACTTGACGTCGTCGAGTGCGTGCGTGAAATCTTCGGCTCGTATGGAACCGTAGACCCACGCGTGCACTTTTCTGGGGTCGAAGTCGGACTCGAAAGACTCCTCCTTCAGTGCCTCCATTGTGGAGGTAACAACGCTTCCGTAACGACGACCTTCTTGTTTGTCGAACGAGTCGATGCGGACGCGGTCCAACAGGCAGTCGCGTCCGGCGTGAGCAAACACCATGTGCTTCTTGTAGGTCGCGACAATCATAGGACAGCCACCGCCGCTGAAGGCACCGGCGTCGCCGATGTTGCGCAGGAGTGTTCCATCAGCAGGATACTCCTCGTTGCGAAGCATCTGAACGCTGCCGCCCAGACCATTCAGCGTCATGCTGGTGGTAAAGGCTTTAGGTGTGATCACTTTGCCGTTGAACTCGACGGGTGTGGGTGCGTAGACGCGCTTGGCGCCCATCGAGAAGAGACTCACGAAGAGAGCTTGGGCCAGGTCGGCTTTTTTGTTGAGACCTTCCTCGCCGTAGAACCCAGCGAGTGACCAGTCGCCAGAGGCGAGAAGTTGGACCGTGAAGTCGACACCTTGGCCGTTGCCTTCGTACGCTATGAAGGTCGAATGATTGATCGATGTGTCCACGAGTATCTCCCTAGAGATTGAATGGAAAGGGCAATTCGAGACGATAATGCGTGATTTTTATAGAAATGTCAATTTTATAAAAAAGAAAACCGAGGCTATGTGAGCCTCGGGTATTTTTTGTGATCTTCGCCGCCCGACTTGGGGCTAGACCGTGTCGGTGCCCATCGAACGATGCAGGTCGACGGACCATTCCAGCGGGTAGTTGCCGGCATTGAGCTGGGCCTTCACCTTGTCGACGTAGGTGTCGATGAAGTCCATCTCGGTCGTACGCTTGATGATGGCGTTGCCGTCGTCCGGCGCGATCATGCCATTCTCGGTCGAGAGGGTCTGCATCTTGTCGCCGTGTTCAGGCCGCAGGCCCTTGAACGGGTCGATCGGAATCATGACGTGCAGGATCTCGTCGATACGGCCACGACCATCGCCACCTTCGGGCCTGGCGCCGAACAGGTTGTCGAACATGCCGTGAGCATCGATGAGTACGACGATGTTGCCGACGCCTTCGGGCTGGTTCGCGAGGAAGGTGCCGAAGTTGCCGGCCACGATGATGCCACCCGATTCGCCTTTCAGGCTGACGATTTTCTCCGAGCCTTCGTGGGCAATAGCGGGCAGCGACAGCCCGATGCCACACGCTGCAACCGCTGCAGCGATACACAAGGTACGCTTCATCAGAGTCTCCTTGGGCTTGTTTCCACGTTACCGGTTGGTAACGGGTACGCACGTGTACGCGTCTCTACTGATGAGTTTTTCACAGACAGGGGAGGTGCGCAATAGCCTCTGGCGTGTGGGCCAAAATGCCTGTACCCTCAAGTACATGAAGCTTTCTGTCATTGCGACACCTATAGGCAATCTCGAAGATGTGACGTTGCGCGCACTTCGCATACTTAAAGAAGCAGATATTATCTGCTGTGAAGATACTCGCGTAACAAAGAAGCTACTTTCGCATTTTGATATTCACACACCAACTGCAGTAATTACACGTGTGCTGTCGCTTCTTGAAGAAGGGAAGCATGTTGCGCTCGTATCTGATGCAGGAACACCGGGAGTCTCAGACCCAGGTTTGGAAATTGTAAGTAAGGCGCGCGATATGGGGGCGAAAATAGAAACGATACCTGGCGCATCTGCACTTGCGGCAGCACTTTCTATCGCAGGACTACGAGTTCCAACGTTTACGTTCTATGGATTCTTACCAACAAAGAAGGGAAGAGAAACGTTGTTTAAAGAGATTGCTGCGAGTGATCGTGCGAGCGTCTTTTACGAATCGCCACACCGTATTATGAAAGCCCTCGAAGCATTGAAGAAACATACGGATGGTGAAAGAAAGGTGGGCCTATTTCGTGAACTCACCAAGCTATACGAGGACCATATTATAGGAACCCCGGCTGAATTACTTGAGATTCTTGCCCAGGATACGAACAAACAAAGGGGGGAATTTGTCGTAATAGTTGAAGCCGCCTAATGTGCTATTATTGAGCCATGTCTAGAGAAATGACTCTCATTGTTGTAGGGCTTCTGGTCATCGTAACTCCGTATACTGGGTTCCCAAGTTTTATACGAACAGCTGTGCTGGTTCTCTGCGGTGTTGTTATTGCAGGTATCGGTTTTCTTATGCGCGCTCATACACTTTCAAAACCCGCAGCACACAAAACTGAACACCATCCGTTCCAAGAGAATATCACTACCTAAATCTTATCGGGCGTTCATCGACTCCTGGTATACTTAGTTTCAAGTATGCTGCAAGATGACGATAAAATAACTTACTTCGCGCTTACCAATTCACGCGGTAAGCAAATTCCTTTTGGTATTAAGAGGAAAGATCGAGCGCGCCATATGTACGTCATCGGAAAGACGGGCATGGGTAAATCGACCTTGCTTGAAAACATGGCCATTCAAGATGTGCGCAACGGAGAGGGTATGGCCTTTATTGATCCGCACGGTTCAACAGCGGAGCGCATCATGGAATATATTCCCGAGAACCGCGTAAAAGACGTTGTGTACTTTGCGCCGTTCGACATGGACCATCCTGTGGCATTTAACGTTATGGAGGATGTGGGTTACGACAAGCGCCATCTCGTTGTTTCAGGCCTTTTGTCAGCGTTTCGCAAGATCTGGGGGCCTGACTCATGGAGTGCCCGCATGGAATACATCCTTTCCAACACATTGTTGGCTCTGTTGGAATATCCAGGCTCAACACTCTTGGATGTTAACCGCATGCTCGTTAACAAAAATTTCCGCAAGAAAGTTATTGAAAATATTTCCGATCCGATCGTCAAGTCATTCTGGGCAGAGGAATTTGCTAACTACACCGACCGTTATACGCAGGAGGCGACTCCCGCTATTCAAAATAAAATTGGCCAGTTCACCAGTAACCCACTGATTCGTAATATCGTCGGTCAATCAAAATCCTCTTTCGATCTTCGCAAAATGATGGACGAAAAGAAGATCATCATCATGAACTTGTCGAAGGGAAGAGTGGGTGAAGTAAATGCAAACTTGCTTGGTTCTATGCTCGTGACAAAAATTTACTTGGCAGCAATGTCTCGCGCCGATGTGCCAGCGCGAACATTGTCTGAACTACCTTCTTTCTATTTCTACGTAGACGAATTCCAAAGCTTTGCTAACCAAAGCTTTGCTGACATCCTCTCTGAGGCCCGCAAATATAAACTCAACCTTATTATTGCGCACCAATATATAGAGCAGATGGAAGAAGAGGTGCGTGACGCTGTGTTCGGCAACGTTGGTACCACGGTGGCATTTCGTGTCGGGCCATTCGACGCAGAAGTACTTGAGACAATCTTCCAGCCGAAGTTTACACAGGAAGATCTGGTGAACCTTGGTTTTGCCCAGATTTATTTGACACTCATGATAGATGGGGTAGGTTCTCCGCCGTTTTCGGCAACAACTATGTCTCCGTTTGATCCGCCACCAGAAAGATTCGTTGAGCAAACTATAGAAAGTTCACGTCTTCAATTTGGTCGCTCCCGTAAATCAGTTGAAGAAGCTCTTGCTGCTTGGAGCGAACCTGACAGCATGGCACCCAAGAAGGCTGCAACTACGGCTGCGCCTGCGCAGAGACCAACCGAGACCACATACAAACCAAGCTCACTACAGCCAAAAGTATCAACTGAACCTGCGCAACAGCGTCCGATCGGTTCTTCCGAACCGCGGCCCGCTGTTGCTCCGGCATCTGCGACATCGTCGTCGCCCCAAGCAACACCACAGGCCGTACCTGTACGTCCTTCAGCGCCTCGTCCTCGACAGCCAGAGAAACCACCGTTGGGTGGTGCAACGAGTTTGAAGGAGGCTCTTGCTATGGCTACGAAAGGAGATTCACCAACTGTAACGCCGAAGCAGAATCCGGTTGCGTCGCCCCAAGCGACGTCAGAGGGTTCTGCGCAGGTAAAAACCAACCAACCAAACCACCAACCGTCACTTAAAGAAGCGCTCGGCAAGATCGTGGAAGAAAAAAACCACGCTCATTTGTCTGAACAGACGCTCCGCGACATGCTGCGGGTCGATGTGTCAGGCAATGAAACAGAATAAATTTTTATTATCGCTTTTGTTTGTCACACTCCCTCAAACTGTAGGGGTAGGTGTCCCTTCTACTGCAATCACGGTTGGAGTGCAGGGTTCTATAGCGCAGACCGGATGTATTGCTCTTACAACTTCTTCGCCAACAGGGAAGTTTTCTTCAAGCGCGACAAACTGGAACCCTGTCACTGTGCTGACAATGAACAAGGGTACGTCAAACCGTTCGTTTTTTTACAAAGATCCTACTGTCGGTGGGTACACCCTTAAAGCAACATTTGCTTTAAAACCTGCGAGCGTCACAGACTCTTGCGCATCATGGCCGCAGTCGGAGTGGGGAAGTATATCGTATGCGACGCAGAGTATTACTATCGGTGCATCTGGTCCCCAAGCGGCAGCAACATCTACAGCAACGCAAACTACGGCACACACGCCCACAACAAATGTTGGGTCTGAAACTCTTACAATAAAAATAACAACACAACCGACAGTAGTTGTTGGTGCGGGCTCGTCGTTCACGGGCTTGGCAACCAATTCACGCGGCAGTGTGGGCACCGACACTCGGTATGTTTGGAATTTTGGAGACGGCTCAATACAAGAAGGGTCATCAGCGTTTCATACATATAGCTACCCAGGAACATATAACGTTATGTTAAGTGCCGGCTCTGGCGACAAGGCAGGGGTGGGGCGTGTTGTTGTTCAGGTAGTGTCGGCGAAGATAGGCTTACTGGCGCAGCCAGACGGTTCAGTTTTAATCTCCAACCAATCATCCCGAGAATTAAATATTGGTTTGTGGAATATAAGTTCAGGACTTTCAAGTTTTCAAATTCCACCAGACACAACGTTGTCGGCGGGGCAGAGTGTGCGTTTTTCTCCGGAAGTGATGCATATGGTTGCAGGAAGTGATACTGCTTTGAAATACCCAAACAACTTTCCAGTCTCTACAGTATTACCTTCGCAGAAACTGGATTTGCCGGAAAGCGGAGACAGTAGCGCTGTTGGAGGGGCTCCGCAGCGCGTCGTCCGTTCTACGGACCCCCAGACTGATCAAGCTAAGCTTGGGTACCCGGAAACAGCTGCTGCTGTCGAAGCGTCAATAGACATAACATCTGCCTGGCCCTATGTGGTGGGGGCTCTGGGCCTTATACTTATTGGCGTAGGGCTGTTTTTTAAGAGAAACCCAATGAAAAAGGTAACAAATAGGTCCGTAGACGAGTTTGATATAGAGGGCTAGTCTTGTTTATTGACATGGCCTCTTTCTGCATGAAAAAAGTCCTAATCTTCAGCCTGGCCTATTTCCCTCACGTTGGCGGGGCAGAGGTAGCCATAAAAGAATTAACTGACCGCATTCAAGACATCGAGTTCCATATGGTGACGATGCGTTTTTCTCCTGCAGAACCTCGCCAAGAAAAAATCGGAAACGTGCAGGTGTATAGAATCGGTTCTGGAGGCACGTCAAGAATTTCAAAGTTTCTATTTCAATTTAGAGCAGCTCGTGAAGCTTCGGCTTTGCACAGAAAGAATTCGTACGATGCGGTGTGGGCGATGATGGCGCACTCTGCTGGAGTTCCAGCGGCACTATTCAAACAAAACCATCCCGACATTCCGATGTTACTGACCTTACAGGAAGGTGACCCGCTTCGTCAGATAGAACGCACGATGTTTCCGTTGTGGCCGTGGTTTTCTCGAGCGTTCACTCACGCAGATCGTGTGCAGGCAATTTCAAACTTCTTGGGAGAGTGGGCACGAACGCGTGGGTTCACCGGGCCTCTTAAGGTAATACCGAACGGTGTTCATACAAGAAAATTTTCTGGTGACCTTGTGTCGCATCAGGGGACAGTGCTTGTCACTGCATCTCGCTTATTCCATAAAAATGCAGTGGACGATGTTATCCGTGCGTTGTCGCTGCTCCCAGACGTTCAATTTAAAATCGCCGGGATTGGTCCCGAAGAATCAAAATTACGAAAGCTTGCAAAAGAATTACAGGTTGAAGATAGGGTGCATTTTTTGGGGTACATAGATCATGCGCACCTGCCTGCGCTACTACATAGCGCGGATATTTTTATACGACCTTCTCGTTCAGAGGGGATGGGCAATTCTTTTATTGAAGCTATGGCGGCAGGGATTCCTGTCATTGGAACAGCGGTAGGTGGCATTCCGGATTTTCTTACAGATGGGGAGACCGGCTTTGTGGTAGAGGTTGATAGTCCACAAAGTATTGCATCTGCTGTGCGGCAGGTTATTGAAAACCCAACTCAAACACAGCGTATCGTCGAAAAAGCAAAAGAGCTTTCTACGCAGTATGATTGGGATATGTTGGCAGTACGCATGCAACAAGAAGCTTTTGAACCTCTATGGAAAAAACAGTAATCTGCGTTGCCACACCACTGTACGCACCGGATATTGGAGGACCCGCAACACATGTGGCGCTACTCGAGCGCAATCTTCCGCGCGACCAATTTGAACTGCGTTTAGTTAAATATGGCGATGTACGGCATCTTCCAAAAGTGCTTCGGCATGTCTTGTACATGGTCAAACTGTTGCGTGCAGCAAGGACTGCTCATTTTATCTACGCGCTTGACCCAGTGAGCGTTGGTTTTCCTACGGTCATCATTTCGAAGGTTTTACATAAGCCATTCATTCTCCGTGTTGGTGGCGACTACGCCTGGGAGCAAGGCGTACAAAGATTTGGAGTAAAAGAAACCCTCGATGAATTTATAGTGCGTCCGCAACCATCGTCCCAGGTACGTACGCTGCAATCGGTACAGTCGTATGTGGCAGTACATGCGCGGGCTGTGATTGCGCCAAGTGAATATCTCGCAAGTATTATTGCGCGTTGGGGTGTGCCTACTGGGCGTATCAAGGTTGTATACAGCCAGCCAGAACTTGGCAGCAAAACGCTCTCGCGCAGTGAGGCACGGAAACAGTTGAACATACATGAAGACGAGGAGGTCATTCTTTCTGCTGGCCGTCTTGTTCCGTGGAAGGGCTTTGAGGGTCTTGTTGATGCAGTGTCGAAGGTTCGTGAGTTTCGCACTCCACGGCTTTATATAGCAGGCGATGGGCCAGGGAAATCCTTGCTTGAAGACCATATACAAAAAAAGGATGCAGGTGGGTATGCTTCTTTGCTCGGACAATTGCCGAATCATGAGTTGTCAGTCTGGATTGCAGCTGCAGATGTGGTTGTGCTCAACACAAAATATGAAGGCCTCTCACACTTCTTGCTCGAAGCGTTTGCTGCTCGTGCACCAGTGATAACAACATCAGTTGGGGGGAACTTGGAACTAGTTAAAGACGGCGAGACTGGGCTGCTCGTGCCCCAGGATGATATTCCTGCGCTCTCTGCTGCTATCTCGCGTGTGCTGACAGACAGAACATTTACAGCAGCGCTTGCTGAACATGCCGCGCAATCGCTCGACCGATTTAGTAAAGACAGGGCGCTTGAGCAGCTCAGCACACTTTTTAAATCCATATGAAAGTCTTGATGATCACAGGCGATAAGCGCTTTGGGCCAGGTAATGAGCGGTATGAGCTACAGAAAGCCGCTGTGGAAGAGTTGCGCGTCTTGTATTGGGGTAAGGGAAGCTACTGGCCTACTGTGCCGAGCGGCTACGATGTAGTAACGGTGCAAGATCCGTTCTGGCGGGGCTTCTTCGGATTGATTGCCGCGCGCAAGATCGGCGCACAGCTTAACGTACAAGTCCATACAGATCTTTCGGCACATTCTTTTTTAAGACATGTTGTGTCGCAAATTGTGTTACGTCATGCAGATTCAATTAGAGTGGTCTCAGAAAAAATAAAGCAGCAGGTTCTACACATGGTACCGAATGCCAAAGTGTCAGTCCTACCAGTGTTTATTGATGTCTCCCGATTCCGAGGGATAGTGCCACAACCGCACACGCCAAAAACAGTTCTGTGGGTTGGGCGCTTCGAAGAAGAGAAAAACCCTCTTGGCGCTATCGAAGTGTTTAAGGAAATACACACAAGCGAACCTCAAGTAAAATTCATCATGCTCGGATCCGGGAGCCTAGAAAAAAAGTTGAAGGAAGAGGCTACGGGTCTCCCCATAGAATTTCCTGGCTGGGCTGACCCACTTCCATACATGGAAGTGGCTGACGTAGTGCTTTGCACATCGTGGCACGAAAGCTTTGGGGCAAGTATTATTGAGGCGCTTGCAGCGGGTGTGCCGGTTGTTGCCCCAGATGTTGGAGTGGCACGTGAGGCAGGCGCTGTAGTGGTCCCATATATGGGACTAGCAGACGCTGTGTTGGATGTACTGCAAAAGGAAGTGCGAGGTGAGTTAAAAGTTGTAATGCCAACAGCAGAGGATTGGAAAAAACAATGGCTCGAAACACTGTAAAAAAACAAAACAAAAAACCAATACTTGTAACTGGCGCAGCTGGGTTTATCGGCATGTATGTGTGCGAGGCTTTACTTGCGCGAGGAGAGAAAGTGATAGGCTTTGATGCAGTAACCCCTTACAACGATCCAAAACTAAAGACAAAGCGTCTGGCGCGCTTGAAAGAATACAAGAACTTTTCATTTAAAAAAGGCCGCCTAGAATCTAAAAAAACAATTGCAGGCATTGTTGCAAAAGAGAAGCCTCGCGCAATCATTCATTTAGCGGCGCAGGCAGGCGTTCGCTATAGCCACGAAGATCCACAGTCATACATAGACTCAAACGTTATGGGCAGTTTAAATGTATTTGAAGCTGCCCGGCTCTATAAGACACCTGTGGTGTATGCATCTTCAAGCTCGGTCTATGGTGAACGAGAGGGTATTTTTAGAGAGTCTGATAAAGCAGAAAGTCCCGCCTCTCTCTACGCTGCAACAAAAAAGACTACAGAAATTATTGCTGCAACCTATAACAGTCTCTACGGCATTCCGATGACTGGCCTACGGTTCTTTACCGTCTATGGTCCGTGGATGCGTACAGATCTGGCAATGTACAAATTTGCCCGGCTGCTATTGCTCGGCAAAAAGATACCTCTATTCGCCAACGGAAAAGGTAGACGCAGTTATACGCATATTTCGCTTGTGGCCGACGGAGCAATTGCTGCTATGGATACACTTACGAGCGGCCACACCGTTTACAATTTAGGCGACGAGCGCACGTTTGAAACGACAGCAATGCTCGATATGCTTTCAAAGGCCCTTGGAGTCGTTCCTAATGTGCAGATGCTCCCACATCAAAAGGGTGATGTTATGCTGACACGCGCCTCGGGTGCAAAAGCAAAAAAAGAACTTGGTGTTGTTGCTCGTGTGCCGTTGGCGCAGGGTATAGAAGAATTTGCAGCGTGGTTTAAAGAAAATAAAAAGTTTCTTCTTTCGCTCAGCGATATGCATAACTAATATGAAGCTGCTTATACTCACACAAGGAATTGATCTAGATGACCCTGTATTAAGTGCCTACCATTCATGGATACTTTCTATCGCTCGTCGCGCGGACAAGGCGACAGTGATGTGTCTTAAAAAGGGGAGAAATACGTTTCCAAAAGATATAGAGGTTATTTCACTCGGTAAAGAATCCAACCCTTCACGTTTTTCATATATCAAAAAACTTTTTCAATATGCCTGGTTTTTCCGTGACGAATACGATGTCGTATTTGTTCATATGAATCAGGAATATATTCTTCTAGCCGGAGGCTTGTGGCGTTTGCTCGGCAAGCCAATATATTTCTGGCGCAATCACTATGCCGGTTCTCTCCTAACCAATGTTGCAGTTGCTCTATCTACAAAAGTCTTTTATACATCGCGCCAGTCGTACACAGCTCGTTTCTCTAAATCTGTGCGTATGCCTGTCGGTGTAGATATGCAAAGACATAGCGCTGTCTCAGGCCTTCAGAGAAAGGAAAATTCAATACTCTCCCTGGGAAGAATTTCTCCATCAAAGAATATTCATGTGCTTATAGAGGCTTTAGGAATTTTGCATAAAAAAGGTGTTGCGTATACTGCCGATATATACGGTGTTACTACCGCATCAGATACGCACTATCTAAGAGGGCTGAGAGAAAGAGTTGCAGAGCTTGGTATACGTGACTCGGTGCAATTTTGTGGCGGAGTAGCTAATGAGGAAACGCCAGAGATATATGGCGAGCATGATATTTTTGTAAATATGAGTCCGCAAGGTATGTTTGATAAAACCATACTAGAAGCAGCTGCCTGCGATTGTCTTGTGGTAACAGCAAATAAAGACGCAATTGAGTATCTTGGAGAAAAACTAGCGTTCAAAGACTTAGATCCTCAGTCTGTTGCAGACGCACTCCAAACCGCCTTGTCTGTCGGTGAGGAAAAAGAAGTTGTGTTGGTTCGTCAGAGAGAATTTGTTCAGCGCAACAGCAGTCATTCTTTAGCGCAACGACTGTACGCAGAAATGGCATAACTATGAAGATCGGATTACTTCTACATCCATACGGTGAGGAACATCCCAGCGGGCTGGGGCGCGCGGTCCTTGCGCTCGCGACTGCCACCATGCAAGCGGCTCCAGAGCACTCCTATTCTGTGTATGTACAGGATGACTCAGTACCGCTTGTTGTTCCAGGTGTGTCGTTTAAAATTCGTTCTCTTAAAGGGAAACCGATATGGCGCGCTAAGCGCCAGGTGTTTGACCCAACCCCTGACCTGTACATATTTTTTACACCGGTTATTCCGCTTCTCTTTAAACCAAAACGTTCTATTGTCGTAGCTCACGATTTTGCCTACCTCTCATTCCGCCACGGTTCATTTTCTGCATGGCTCAACCGAACACTTCTATTTTTCATGCACCGACGTTCTATGCGCATGGCGGATATGGTCATTGCGGTCTCAGAAGAGACGAGACAGGCTGTAATTAAGTATTTTGGTATATCTCCAGAAAAAGTGTCTGTGATTTATAACGGATACATTGCGCTCCCAGACCCAGAAGCCATAGATATTCCAGAACATTATTTTCTCTATCCTGGAACACTTAAACCTCGTAAGAATATTCCAAATATTCTGCGAGCGTTCGCATCTTTTAAGAAAAAACATGTAGGAAATTTCTCACTGCTCATTACAGGGACAACGAAGGGCGCATACTACGCAGAATTGCGCTCACTTGTGGAAGAGCTTGGTATCGAACAATCAGTCCGCTTCACTGGCTATGTGTCCGATGGGCAACTTTCGTACCTCTATCAGCGCGCGCGGGCACTCGTATTTCCAAGCCTTCTTGAAGGTTTCGGAATGCCCGTATTAGAGGCGATGGCTGCTGGCGTGCCTGTCATTACTTCAAATACTGGAGCTTTGGCAGAAGTTGCAGGTGACGCAGCGTTGCTAGTTGACCCACATGATCCAGAGGCGATCAGTGACGCTATGGTGCGCGTAGTCGAAGATAGCGCGCTGCACGCGGTACTTATTGCTAAAGGGCGAGCCCGTGCAAGTGAGTTTTCGTGGGAGAAAGCGGGGGCTACGTATTCTCAAGTGTTACAAGACATATTCAAGAGGTAGCTTTTATAGTAAAGTGCAATACATATATGAAGCCCAAAGTACTTATCACAGGAGGTCTCGGTTTTATTTTTTCCCATGTGACAGAGTACTTTGTACAGCAAGGGTGGGATGTGGTCGTGGTTGATAAGGAGTCTACGGGTAGTCATCCTGAGATCATCGATGGTTCATTCAAGTTTTACCATCTCGATGTTTCTGACGAGGAGGTAATTGAGTTGGTTAAAAAGGAAGCGCCGGACTATGTTATACACGCGGCAGCAATTAGTGACGTCGATGATTCTACGAAGAAGCCTCATCGTGCGCTGGAAAAGAATATAGCAGGGAATGTGAATCTCTTCGAAGCGGTTCGACTGCTTCCTAATCTGAAGAAATTTATCTACGTCTCTACCGACGAGGTGTATGGCGAATGTGAGGTGCAGAAAAAAGAAGGGGATATATTGCATCCTAAAAATCCGTATTCCGCATCCAAGGCAGCGGGTTCGCTCATACATATGGCGTACGAGAATACATACCCAGAATTGCGCGGCAAGATCGCTGAGACGCGTTTCTGCAACGTCTTCGGCCCTCGCCAAGATAAGCGAAAAATTATATCGCTCATCAAGCACGCCATTGATACCAACGAAGCCATCCCAGTTCATAACGAAGGGAAGGGATACCGTGAATATGTGTACGTAAAAAACATTCCTCCAGCGATTCAGCTTATTCTTGAAAAAGGTGAAGGTGTGTACAATCTAACCTTAAATAACGGCTTCACTGTTACTGAATTGATAGGGCGGGTAGAAAAAGTCACAGGCAAGAATGTCCCAACTACTCCATCCCATAGACCGGGTATGGATATGAAATACCAGATGAACGGAGAGCGCATTCGAAACGAACTTGGATGGAAGCCGCTGTATGAGTTTGATGACGCGCTGGCTGAATATTTTAAAGACTAAATGTCTATGCAGATTGAACCAACAAACATTCGTGATGTGTATGTACTTACGCCTGTGGTTCACGAAGACGTGCGCGGGTTTTTTATGGAAACGTATCGCAATGACGCGCTGAAAAGTGTCGGAGTAGAAGATGCGTTCGTACAAGACAATCATTCGCGTTCTGTGCAGCGCAATACTATCCGCGGTCTTCACTTTCAATGGGATGCACCAATGGCAAAGATTATGCGCGTCACACGAGGGAGCGCTTTCTTAGTCGCAGTCGATATCCGTAAGAATTCTCCAACCTTAGGAAAATGGTTTGGTATCGAAGCGTCGGAAGATAATAAAAAACAATTGTATGCTCCCGCAGGATTTGCGCGAGGCTTCCAAACTCTTACTGAGAATTGCGAAGTGCAATACAAATGTTCGGCGTTGTATAACCCTGAGACTCAGGGAGAAATAGCCTGGGACGATTCTTCTATCGCAATCGATTGGCCCATTAAGGAGCAACCAGCGATGCTCGATAAAGATCGAAGCTTCCCTTCGCTTAGCGATTGGCTTGCGCGCCCCGAATCAGAATTTTTCACTTTTTAAATATTGAAGCGCAGGGAGGATATCCCTGCGCTTTTTGTCCCGAATGATGCTGGGACTATTTCTTGAGGCGTCGGACGAAGACGTACTGCGTCTCCTCCAATGTCCTCCGCTTGTGCGGAACTGCATTGTTCCAGAACAACGCATCTCCTGCTCGGCTGACGACCGTGTGGAAGTTGGCGGGGTCATCGTTGCCTTCGAGATCAAACGTGGTCTCGCAAGCACCGCTGAGCACCAGCATAAACGCGTCGCCTTCGCCCGAAGACCACTCGTCCCGGACTTCACCGACCTTGAGCGTGCCAGCCTTCACCTCGAACGCTTCGGTGAGAGGGGTGCCATTGATGTCGGTGACGAATTGGCCAAGCGGCCAGCCTCGATGTTCTGCTGCGACTGCCGTGGCACTGTATGCCGAGACTACGCCTAACTTTCCTTGTGTGGTTGGCACGATGGCCATTAGAGCCCTCCTAAATGAACTTCGCTTTATATTATACTTGTTTTTTAACATAAGTCAAGTTATTCCATAATTTAGACACCATATCTTCAGTTTTTGAGATGCGTGGAGGCGGTATTTCCTGTAGGATAATACTCATATGACAACGAAGAAAATCGCGCACCACGACGCAAAGCTCGGAATACTAGATCACTGTCAGATTTCTGGTTCCAAGAAACTTTTTGAAGGAATTGATCTCGGGCATCAGCCGCCATGCAGCGCCCTTCTTACTGAAAAAACACTCCGTGAGCCAGAGACTCACTATCCGTTGCGTCTTATGATCTGCCCAGAATCAGGGTTGGGTCAGCTCGACTATGTTGTTGATGGCAAAATTCTATTTCCTATCGAATATTCTTACCGACCAGGTATCACGCCTCCTCTGAAAGACCACCTCGGCCTGCTCGCGGGCGAGATCGTCGATAAATTGAATCTTAAAGAAAAATCTCTCTGCGTGGATGTGGGTTCTAACGACGGAACACTTCTCTCATTTTTTAGAACGCATGGCATGCGTGTTGCTGGCGTTGAGCCGACCAACATGGCAAAAGTTGCTGTAAAGGAGCTCAAGATCCCGACGATACAGAAATTCTTTACAGAGGCCGTTGCTAAAGAGGTTGTAAAGAAACATGGCAAAGCACAGGTTGTGACCTTTACTAACGTATTCGCTCACATATCAGCACTTGGAGAGGTTATGCGCGGCATCACTCGTCTTCTTGATAAGGATGGCGTCGCGGTTACAGAAAGCCAATACCTTCTTGATGTATTTGAGGGCGGACAGTTCGACCAGGCATACCATGATCACATCCGTATCTACAGCCTTAAATCGCTCGTTAAGCTTTTCCAGTATTACGGCATGGAAGTGTTCGACGCTAAGCGCGCTAAAGGACGTGAGGGCAGTATTCGCGTATACGCAGGCTGGAAGGGTGCGCATCCGATAAACAAGAGCGTCAAAGATTTGCTTGCAGTAGAAGAAAAGTCCGGCATGTTCACCGAAAAAGGATGGGCAAAGTTCAGAAAGAATGTAGAGCGTGCACGACTCCAGCTTCTTGATTTGGCACACAAAGCTCGAAAGGAGGGCAAGTTGTTTGTTGCCGATTCAGCTCCAACAAGAGGAGTGGTGCTTATGAACTACTACGGCTTGGACAAGACGCTTGTGCCGTATATTTCAAATCTTCCTAAGGCAGAGAAGAACGGAAAGTTTGTTCCAGGAACTCACAATCCAATTGTAAGCAATGAGATCATTCTCAAAGATAAACCTGACTACATACTTATTTTGGCATGGCACTATGCTGATTTCATTATAAAAAACTGGAAAGCAAAAGGGGTCAAGGCAAAATTCGTCATACCACTTCCTGAGTTTAAGATTATTGACTAGCGCTTGATGAAAAAGATAAGCCTGTTCAAATCGTATGTTTCAATGCGTTCGATCCTTGAGGTCTGCGTGGTTCTTCTGAAATCCAATTACGGAAAAGCATATCTTAGCGAGGGTCCACAGGTGAAGGCATTTGAAGAAGAGTTTGCAAAGAAATTCGGATTTGAACATGCATCTGCGGTTAATTCTGGAAGCTCGGCGCTCGATCTCGCGTACGAGCTCATAGGAATTTCTTCCGGCGACGAAGTCGTGATGCCCGTTCTCACACATCCAGCAAGCGGTCTACCTGTGGTTCATCGTAAGGCCAAGGTTGTCTTCGCCGATATAGAAGAAGACCTTAACGTCTCAGTCGAGGATGTTCGCCGCAAGATCACTTCACAAACCAAGGCACTCGTCTTTGTGCACTTTGGTGGTAATAACCGCGGCCTTAAAGAAATGCTCGAGCTTGCGCGTGAGAAGGGTTTGCCGCTGATTGAAGATGCCGCACAGGCGGTTGGTTCTGAGTTCTGGGGCAAGGCTGACTTTACGTGTGTTTCATTGCAAGCGATAAAAACTCTTACTTCAGGTGACGGCGGATTCTTGGTCTGCAAGGATGAGGAGATGCACAAAAAGGCAAAACGATTGCGTTGGTTTGGGTACGATCGGGAGCTTAAGCAAAAGCTTGGCGACACTGATATTACTGAGCCTGGCTTTAAGTATCATATGAGCGATATTACAGCGGCTATTGGGCGAGGGAATTTGCGCGCACTAGACTGGCTTGTTGCTCATAGAAAAAAGATCGGCGCAGTATATATGCGCCACGGAATCTCTGCACCTATCTGGTTTGCGTATACGCTTTCTCCAAAAAGAGCTGAGCTTATTGAATTTATGAAGAGTCATGGGGTGCATACAGGCGACTACCATTATAGAAACGATAAGTACTCGATCTTTGGAGGAAGGCAAGCACTTCCCGTTATGGATAGGCTCGAGAGCCAGTATCTTTTACTGCCACTTCATCACGGCGTTTCGGTGGGGGATGTTGAGCGTATCTGTGCGTTGTTGAAGCAGTTTAACGAATCGAAATAAATCATATGCAATATCAGAATCCAGACATAGAATCATCTTTTCAAAAGAATGACATCGGGCGTACTCTCTATGATCTGGTTTTGAAAGAAAAACCGAAAATCATTATCGAGTGGGGGACTTTGTACGGATATTCCACCGTTGCGATGGCGATGGCGCTTGATGAACTCGGCAGCGGACATATTGTCGGGTACGATCTGTTTGAGGACTATAAATATAAGCATTCGACGATGGAGCAAACCCAGGCAAATATCGACAGGTATGGCGTGTCGAAGTACGTAACTCTCAAAAAGGGAGATTTCGATATTTGGATTCAAAATCCAGAACCGTTTGATTTGCTTCATGTTGATATTTCAAATAAAGGAGACACCATTGCGCTTCTTTACGACGCAGTGAAAGATCGTGTCGCAACAGGGGCTACAGTTATTTTTGAAGGAGGTGCGCCTGGAGAAAGAGACGAGATAGAATGGATGAAAAAGTATGGGCTCAAGAAGATCTCTGATTCGGGCGTGCCGTACAAGGTTATTGATGAACGATTTCCTTCACTTTCACAACTTATATGAATACTACAAAAAGACTAGCAGTGATCGTGAGTGGTTGGCATTTTCCTCTCCATTTCTTTAAAGCGATTGCCGAACAAAAGATACCAGAAGGCTGGTCTGTTGATCTGTTTTGTGTGGCACATCGAGACCCGCATCATTCTGCAATAGAAAAGAAAGAGTATCTTGCAAGCTTAGCGTGGAGCTACCCTGAAGTGCTTGATCGTATTTTGTACGAAAAAATTGCAACCATTGAAGAAATCGAAGCGCTTGGATGGAACTATAAGCTGTACCCAAACACAGTGGGGGATTTCGGTAACACCAATCAATGGTTAGAAGAGCACGATTACACACAGTACGACATGCTGTTCATTTCCCATGATGACAACCTTATTTTGAACGATCGATTTTATCTGGACCATCTAACGGATAAGGAGGATTGGATGATACTCACTAACAGTACAGGGAGCGCGCTTAATTGGCGGGAGTTTATAAAAGTGAGGATTCTCGGCCGAGCTATGAATATTCGAGGCTCATTTGAATTTTTGAAGCCGGAATTGTTCACAATGTTGGGCGGTAAGTTTGATCTTAGCGGCGTCAGCCTCGACAGAACTGGAGAAGTCCATGCCGATACGTCCATGAAAACACTTAATAACTGGAACATGGTCACGGAACCATTTAGGCGATTCTTAGATGAACATGCGCTTGCTAAGAAAATAAAAACTCTCTCTAATACATACCGTGTAAGCGATTATTGTATTGAAGGAGAGCGAGGATTTGTTAGCTCCATCCAAAAAGAGGATTGGAGTTTGGTTATGAGAGGGCTTCGACGAATCCAACATGTGTATGCCAAAAAATCTAAGAAACGATAAGGTAGCGTTTTCTCTTTCATCGTTCCGTGCCGGCGGTGGTGAGAAGACAATGATCGATCTCGCGAATTGGTTTTCCAAAGAAGGATATTCTGTTGACCTTCTCGTACTTTCCCCAAAAGGGGAACTTGCAGATATGGTTAATCCGGGTGTCCGAGTCATTACTCTAAACACATGGCGCATTATATTTGCTCTCCCAAAGTTCATTCAGTATCTGCGTCACAATAGGCCGGCGCTCATAGTGGCAACTGATGAGCATACGCATCTCCTGTGCCTTATGGCACGCTTTATTTCAGGTTCACGGACTCGTGTCGCGTTGCGCATGGGAAATATGTTTTCTGAGTTGTATGGAAGATACAGCGGCATTAAACGTCACTTCACATATTTTCTTATGCGACGTTTGTATCGCTACGCTGATGTTGTTATTGCTAACTCACAAGGTGTTGCCGACGATATAGTGTCTATTGCTTCGCTTGATCTCAAGAAGGTCTCTGTTATCTATAATCCAAAACCGCTTACAGACATTCGCAGCAAGGCAGAGCAGCAAACAGGCTGCGTATGGCTTGATGAGAAAACGCTTCCTGTTGTGGTCGGGGTTGGGCGCTTACGCGAACAGAAAAACTTTTCCATGCTTATACGCGCCTTTGGAAATGTGCTCAAAAAGAAACCGGCGCGCTTACTTATTGTTGGGAGCGGAAGAGAAGAGGAACGTTTGCGCTCGCTTATAGAAGAGTTGGGACTCGAATCCTCAGTTCTCCTCGTTGGATATTCTGATAACCCATATGCATTTATGGCGAAAGCGGATGTTTTTGCCTTCTCGTCTCTCTGGGAAGGTATGCCAAACGCGCTTATGGAGGCCATGGTATGTGGCATACCTGTTGTTGCGAACGACTGCCCTTCGGGTCCGCGGGAATTGCTCGCCCCGAACTCAGATCACACAAAACGTCTCACGGGCGGCTCTGAAGATGCACCTTTTGGTATTCTTGTTGCGTTAGGGGACGAAGATGCGTTTAGTGAAAGTATAGTGCGTATGCTTGAAGACAACGAATTGCGCGAAACGTATTCTCGAGCAAGTGTTATGCGAGCAGAAGCATTTGATACAGACTCGATAATGCGACAATACGAAGCGGCGTTTAGGATCAAGAATTAACATCATGAATGGTATACCTTCACTTTTGCGCTTGGAAGAACATCGAGCAATGTCCAACATTGAACTTTCAGGCAGCGTGCTTGATCTAGGCGGGGACAAGCGTTCCAACTACAAAGATTTTTTCAAAGGTGAGTTTTCTGTTACTACATTGAACTTGGATGAAAAAACCCATCCCGATATAACACATGACCTCGAGTTTCCTCTGCCAGTTGAAAACGCCTCATTTGATGGAGTGCTTCTTATCAACGTACTTGAGCATGTTTTCGAGTACAGACAGTTGATCGAAGGAGCTGCGGGGGCTATGCGTCCAGGCGGCACCATGGTGATTGTGGTTCCTTTCTTATTTCCTGTTCATCCCTCTCCTCGGGATTTTCATCGTTTTACATCCGATGCGCTAACACAAGAATTAGAGCGTGTTGGTCTAAAGGTGCTTTCGATTGAAGCTTTAGGTGGAGGTGTCTTTTCAGCAGGCTACGTGTTACTTGATAGGCTTCTCCCCAAACCTCTGCGCCTATGCAACTTTTATACGTTTCGTTACGTTGTATATGCATTAGACAACCTTGCCTCCCAGGCTGCAAAGATCACGGGCAAGAAATACCGTTCGGAGGATTATGCGCTTGGGTTTTGCGTAAAGGCGAGTATTTAATTTCTATGAAATTTCTGTACGCAACAACAATAGACTATCCCTCTACAAGGGCGAATCGTATCCAAGTACTGCATATGGCGGCGGCGTTTACTGCGCTGCTCGGCAAAGATTTTCTCTTCGGCATGAGAAGCACGAGGAGACCTCTTCCTCATGGGCTTGATGCATATTATGTTGGAGAACATGCTCATAGCTATACATACGCCTGGGACTATTTGAAATACGCGAGGACCATGCAAGTTTCTGATGTGTTGTGTCGAGAGGAAAGAATGCTTTTCTTTATTATTCTTCTCAACGCACTGTGGTTCAGGCTGCCTTTGCGGTTTTGGTATGAGATACATCATTTGGTTTTCGTAAAAACATGGTGGAGCCGGTATATGTTGAGACGTGTTTCCGGGATTATTTCGCTTACGAATGCGATGAAACAGGAACTTGTTTCTACGGGATATCCTGCAGAAAAGATTCTCGTCGCGTCTGATGCTGTTGATGTGTCGGAGTTTTCAGGCACAAAAGATGTTGTTGGTCTAAAAGCTGAGCTTGGAATACCAGAAGACAAACACGTCATCGTATACACAGGCTCCATAGATGAGCCTTGGAAGGGGGTGGGGGTGCTCTACGAAGCATCAAAGCTTCTTGATGACTCATATCAAATTGTAGTAGTCGGCGGTAAAGAGCATTATGTTGAATATTTTAAAAAAGAATATCCCGAGCGCGCTAATTTCTTGATGGTGGGACAGAAACCGCACGAATCTATTCCAAGCTATATAGCTCTTGCAGATGTCGTAGTGCTTCCAAATTCTGGAAAGCAAGCAATCTCAGCCATCTCGACTTCTCCTATGAAGCTGTTTGAATATATGGCATCGGGCGTTCCAATCGTTGCCTCTGACCTACCGTCTATCAGAGAAGTTCTGAATCCCGATAATGCCTTTTTAGTAGAAGCTGATAATCCACAGGCTCTTGCTGAGGGTATAGAATCAGTGATGAAGCAGAGAGAAGTGGCAAGTGCCCGCGCCGCGCAGGCACAGCGTGATGTTCAAGCGTATACCTGGGATAATCGGGCTCGCTCCATACTGTCTTTTGTAGGGAAGATACTCAAATGAAACAATTTCTTATATCAAAGATAACTCGTGAGCGCCTAGACAAATTCATCGAGTCTCAAGCTTCAGGCGTCTATACTCTTGATATAGGTTGTGCTGATTCACCATACTCGTCTCATTTTTCCAATCGCGTTGGGTTCGACATCTTGCCAGGCAAAGGAGTTGATGTGGTCGGTGATGCCCACAGCTTGCCGTTTGAAGACAACACGTTCGATCAAATAGTATGCACTGAAGTTTTGGAGCATATGCATACGCCGCAGCAAGGTATTTCTGAAATGCGCAGAGTGCTTAAAGATGGAGGGAAAATAATCCTAACAACGCGCTTTATCTTTCCACTACACGATACGCCAGGAGATTATTTTCGCTTTACGAAATACGGGCTAAAACACCTATTCAAAGAATGGAAAGATGTAGAGATACATGAGGAAGTGGGTACAACAGAGACTCTAGGTGTTTTGTTCCAGCGCCTGGCCTTCCAGACAGATATGCGTGGAGGGAATATAACTAAGGCGGTATTTTTAGTGCTAGCGCGACTTGTTCCAATGCTTAGGGTATGTATAAAAAAAGAATACGGAATGCGCAGCAAGGTGGGTGTCCGAGAAGAAAGCCCTATTATGACTTCGGGTTACTATGTCATTGCCCAAAAATAAGCATATGAAGATACTTTTTCTATCACATATGACAGATCCAACTGCGGGAGGTTGGGGCAGATATACCCACGATCTTATGTCAGCGCTTCGAGAGCTCGGGCATGAGGTTAAGAGCGTGCAAGAGGTTTTAGGAAACGAAGAGGGGTTGCATGATCCTCTTTCGTATCTTTCCACACCGTTTGTTTTTTTACTTGATGCGGGGAAAATTAAGCGCGCTATTGGCGCGTTTAAACCCGACGTTGTTCATATAACTGTAGAGCCGTATGCGCTGCTTGTGCCATATATGCCAGAAGACATGCATGTCGTGCTTACAGTGCACGGAAGCTATGCGTATCTGCCCGCAGTATCATCTTGGTTCTGGGCTCCAATTTGCAAGAGGTTGTATACAAGTGCGTTGAAGCGCATACGCACGATTATCGCGGTAAGCGAATATACCAAGGCATATCTTCTCAAAAATATAGAAGCCAAAATAGATGTAGTACACAATGGTATCGCTACGAATGACGCTGTTTTTGCAGAAAATCCTACACCAAAAGAAAAGAAAATAATTCTTACTGTAGCTCCGCTGAAACGAAGGAAGGGGATAGTGGAGTCGTTACGCGCAGTTGCTCGATATAAGAAGGAATATCGCACATCAGTTGAATATCGAATTGTGGGGTCGCACGATACTCAAAGTGCCTACAGTAAGAGTGTTGCGGATGAGATCAGGCTGCTTGGCCTATCGGATACAGTTGTGCTTACAGGTCGCGTGTCTGAAGAAACGCTAAGACAAGAATATGCGCAGGCCGATCTTTTTTTGATGCTCCCTTTAGTTAAAGAGCCTTACTTCGAAGGTTTTGGTCTAGTGTATTTGGAGGCGAACGCAGCCGGCGTGCCAGCGATTGGTTCAAGTGAAGGAGGTTCTCGTGAGGCTATTGAAGAAGGGGTGAGCGGGTATGTTGTTGATCCTAATGATCCTGCGGAAACTTCTGCGCGCATACATGACATTTTGGATACTGGTTCGATAGATAGAGCTCGTGCGCGAGCATGGGCAGAAAACCACGACATTAAGATTGTTGCAGAAAAACTATTGGAAATCTATCGCGGAGTTATGTCTTCGTAAAAACCACATCTCTTCCTAAGAGGCTTTTTTCTAGAGGTTTCCCGTCTTGGTCGACCGAGTAATATTCATACCCAGCATTTGCAAAAAGTTCTAGGATTCCATTCCTTGTTTGTTTATTGGAAACTTCACATAGTACGTGTTTTGCAATGCCAGACGATAGTATTTTTTTCATTCCTTCGATAACTTGTCCTTCAAAACCCTCGACATCTATTTTTAGAATAGTAATAAAGGTAACACTGTATTCTTCTGCAATCGAATCCAGCGTTGTTAATTTGACTTTCTTTTCTAAAACTTCACCCGCGTACATCTTCCCTATCTGCTCTCTTGAGTAACCATGTGAGTCTGTAAAGTACCCTTTTTGTTCGAGGAGACTATTGCCCCCTCTGTTTAGGGGGTTTATGTGCAATGTTGCAGTGCCTTCGTGGTCGCCAATTGCGATATCTAAAATTTTAATATCCTTAAAATTATTCAAATCTATATTTTGTTTGAGTAGAGCGACGTTTTGGTCATAGGGTTCAATGGATACTACTTGCGCTCCAAGCGAAGCGGCTAGTAGAGTGAAATATCCTACGTTTGCTCCGATATCTACAAATGTGTCTCCTGGTTTAAGTGTATTCAGAACAAATTGAGTTAGTCCTTTTTCGTATACAGCAGAAGAATAGATACTGCGCTGAGTTTTCTCGGCTAAATCTAAAGATATCTTCACTCCTGTAATAAGTTTGTGGTTAACAATCAAAGGACCGTTTCTATCTAACGCCACTCTGCCATATTCAAAAAAGAACGGAGCTGTAAAAACCGAAACCCAAGGTGATATTTTTGAAATAGAAACCAGTGACGTAAAAACCCACTGAGCAATTGCGGGTATTGGGCGCACTAGAAAACCTAAAATCTTCGCTAGAATTGTCTGAACAGAAAATAAAATTTGTTTCAATTTATACCGCATATAATGATTTGAGCCTGTTGATTGTCCACACCCAGTATAGACGAGTAGCCTAGAAAATCTATACTGAGGAAATCAAATAGAACTCTCGCTTACGCGGGAGTTTTATTTTTTTGTATTCACACTATCTTTTCCAGCTAGCTTTTACGAATATGCCAGTAAGTAATAAGCTTTCTGTCAGTTGGCCGATGAGTAAGGCGATGACTGCGCCTAAAATGTGCAAAGAAGGGACGAGTACAACAAGCGAAATTATCTGAATGATAGGTGGAATTACGGTGAAAATATAAAGTTCCTTCTTTTTTGCATGAGCAGAAAGTGCTGTGCCAAAGAGACTGAAAGGTTGAGTTGCGATCAGCAATGCTGCAACTTGAGTGTAGGGAATGGCTTCAAGATATTCTGGAAAGAAAATATGAAATAAATACGGGGCAGCTAATACATAAGAGATCGCTGCCGTAAGAGTTACGAGGGTCAAAAGAAAAATCTTCCAAAATAGAGTTCTTGAAACATCCTCAAACTTTTGTTCCGCCACTTTTGGGAAATACAGACGGTTGATTGCTGCAAACGTGCTTGACACACGTAAAGGTATTGCCAGCGAGAAGATATACACAGCAACTTCTGCTGCACCAAGAAAATGCCAGAGTAAAAATTTATCAGCGTTGCTTGCGATGACGTTTACAATATTCATGAGTGACAAATGCTTTCCGTACGAGAGAAGAGATGGGTCATGTTCTTGATTGGGTGGAGCGACCACAAGAGCTCTTCTGTAAAAGAAATAACGGCCTGCTGTCCAGCTTACGAAATAAGCCAACAGCAGTATTAAAAGATTCTGTGTAAATAGTAAGGTGCCGACAATGGCGAGTGCATTTATGCACTGGGTGCCACTTTCGTATAGTGTTAGTTTGTCAAATCTTTTTTTCCCTTGAAGATATGGAACATAGTTGCCATATACATCCCACCAAGGCAGGAAGATTGCGGCGATAATAAAAGCTGAGGCAAGTAATGTATTGCCTTGCAAGAAATAATAAACTCCTGTGCCTAATGAAACTGCTGATGAAAGAAAGGCCCAGCGGATTTTTGCATGAATGGCGTCAAAGAAAGATTGGTCTTTTCCGCGCGCAGATGCATACCCTATAGCGGTCTTTATTCCTGACAGTCCGAATATGCCGAAGATACCTACTGTCGCAAGGATGTATTGATATGTGCCGTATGTCTCCTTGGGTAAGAGGTTGGCGAAGGCTACTGCGGTCAAAAGAGCTAAAAGCCCTGAAACAATTGTGCCAAATGCAGACCAGCCTCCGCCTGAGGCGAAATACACCATATCCGTCTTGGTATAGCGCTCGCTCCATCGTAAAAACCCGTATAGACGCTGCTTGGTGGCTTGTATCATTGGTATGGCTAGTATAACGGTTCTTTTGCCCCAAAAGACACTTCTGCTGTACAATGCGGACTATGTTATACACACGAGTTTTGCGCTGGACGCTACTTATTGGTTCCGCTCTCCTTTTCTTTATTTCTTTTATTGTTGCTGACGGCGGGGCAGGGTACCAGTCGGGTCATAATCTCTACATCCCCATAGCCAACATGTTTTTCCCATTTATCACGGGAAAGAACTTTGCATTTCGTATCATCGTTGAGTTGCTTCTTGGTGCGTACGTCCTGTTAGCATTGCGTGAACCTAAGTATCGCCCTCGCGCATCAATGCTTATGTGGGCAGTGGGTGCATTTGTTGTGTGGCTAGGCGTTGCAACACTCGTGAGCGTTGATCCGCTAAAAAGCTTCTGGAGCAACTTCGAGCGCATGGAAGGGTACATCACTGTTCTTCATCTCTTCGCATATTTCATTATTGTTGGCGCTGTTGTCGCAGCAGAAAAATGGTGGGACCGATTGTTCCAGGCATCTATTACGTCAGGCGCACTGATGGGTGTGTACGCGCTTTTGCAGTCGGTGAACTACTTTCCTATAAGTAGCCAGAGTGGTCCACGTGCCGACGGTACCTTCGGTAACGCAACCTATTTGGCCATATTCATGCTCTTCAACCTCTTCCTCACACTCTTTATGCTTGTGAGACAGCGCAACTCTACGTGGGCTCAAGTGCTGTACGGTGTCGCGTTGGTACTTCAATTTATGGGACTGTATTTTACCCAGACGCGCGGTGCATTCTTGGGCTTCTTCGGCGGACTTGTTATCGCGGCTATCTATATTGCATGGCAGGGGCGAGGTGCTGAATGGCGCACTCTCCGCCGCGCTTCGTATTGGGGGCTTGGAGTTATCGCGGTGCTTGTGGTCGCTTTCTTCGCGCTGCGCACTTCACCAATTATCCAAAACTCTTCCGACACACTTTCACGTGTTGCGTCCATCTCGCTCGAAGACCCAACAACCATGGCGCGTTTCCAGATTTGGCACATGGCATGGCAGGGTTTTACAGAATCTCCAAAAACTATAGTTGCAGGATGGGGGCAAGAAAACTTTAGCTATGTATTCAACCAATACTACCAGCCTCAGATGTACAACCAGGAGCAGTGGTTCGACCGCGCACACAACCAGTTTTTTGATTGGTTGATAGTGGGCGGACTCCCACTCTTTCTCTTGTATGTGTCGCTGTTCTTTATCGCCGCATGGATGATCTGGCGTTCAGAGCTTACGGTGCCTGAACAGGCGGTACTCTTCGGACTCCTTGCTGCGTTCGGCTTCAATAATCTCACCGTGTTCAATGACATTATGAGCTCAGTGTATTTCTTCCTGATTCTGGCATTCGTCCATTCATATTCGAAAAAGACACCTGCACGATGGATGTCTTGGACAAAACCCCTTAGCGACCATTCGATGGCAGTCGCTGCGCCTCTAGTGGTCATTGCAACATTGTTCGTCGTATGGACAGTAAACGTACCAGGTATCGCACGTGCACAAAGTTTGTTGAAAGCGCTTGTTCCACAGGTGCTCGTTGCAGACGGTAATGGTGGGTATACACAACAGGCAAAGACTGCGGCTATGGAACTGCAAGACTTTAAAGACGCACTTACGCCCGGTCCTTGGCCAGGTACCCCACTTGGCCATCAAGAAGTAGTTGAACAGCTGCTTCAGTACACCTCCGGCATGGCCGCTTCTACATCGGTTGACCCATCCGTTAAACAGGACACGTTTAATCTCGCAAAATCTTCAATAGACGCACTTATGCAGCAGCGCGTGAACGACGCTCGTCTTGAAGTCTTCGCCGGCGCATTTCTGGGTGCGTTCGGTCAGTACGCTGATGCACAAAAAATCCTTACACAAGCGCTGGTAGACTCTCCTAACAAACAGCAAATTATGTTTGAGCTCGGTGTGTCGTATCTAAACGCAGGGGATGCTCAAAACGCATTAGCAACATTGAAAAAAGCGTTCGAAGCAGCTCCGGCGTTTGACACTGCGCGCTCACTCTATGCCGCAGCGCTTATACAAACGAACAACAAGGCAGCTGCAGACGCTCTGCTTATGGAAGGGTTTGGTAGCGTCATTGTTGATGATGCACGTGTTCTTCAGGTGTATGTACAGACAAAACAATATGACCGCGTGATTGCGACATGGCAGATGCGTATAAAGAAAGATCCGCAAAATCTTCAATATCAAGTAGGCCTTGCGGCTGCGTATTACAGTGCGGGCGACAAGACAAACGCAATTGCGGCACTCAAGCGCGCAGAACAGATCCAGCCTTCGCTCGCGGCTCAGATACAGGAGCTCATCGTCCAAATTCAAAACGGTACGCTCCCGCAGTAGTCATGCAACTCCAAGAAAATATCGCGCTCGCACCCTATACGACATTTAACATAGGGGGGTTGGCGCGATTTTTCATTGCTGTAAAGACTACAGATGAACTTGCAGGAGCTCTTTCATTTGCGAAAGAAAAATCACTTCCCGTGTTCGTGCTAGGCGGTGGCTCAAACGTACTTATTCCAGACGAAGGATTTGATGGCTTGGTTATAAAGATTGAAATAAAAAATGGGATCACTGTTGATGGTGCTAGTGTCGCCGCGTCGGCAGGGGAGAGTTGGGATGAACTGGTTGCGTTCTGTGTTGAACGCGGTTTGTGGGGAATAGAAAATCTCTCCGGTATTCCCGGCACTCTTGGTGGAGCTGTAGTACAAAATATCGGTGCATACGGAGCGGCGCTTTCACAAGTGCTGACGTTGGTGGCAGTGTACGACAGGACACACAGCCAAATAAAAATGCTTTCTGTAGAGGAATGCAAATTTGGATATCGAGGAAGTATTTTTAAAGAAGAGGAGGGGAGATATATTGTTCTCGCCGCAACACTTAGACTCTCTTCTTCTCCTACACCCAATATCTCGTACAAAGATTTGCAAACTCGATTTGCAGATTCTTCAATAGATATAGATGCGATTCGCAATGCGGTGTTGGACATTCGTAAAGCAAAATTCCCCGATCTTTCTGTTGAGGGAACAGCGGGCTCATTTTTTAAAAACCCCCTTCTTTCTAAGTCAGAGGCGGACGCTCTCTCCCTCCAGTATCCAGCTATGCCTTTTTTCCCGACCCCTGAGGCATCGGCGGTCAAAATACCAATAGCATGGCTCATGCACCACGCCTTGCATCTTCATGGGATGAGTGAGGGAGGCGCACGCCTATTCGAGAAACAGATACTTGTGATTGTTGCGCAACATCATGCGCCATCTGGTGATGTAAAAAAACTTGCAGAAAGAGTACAAAAAAAAGTTTTTGAAGAATTTAAAATAAAAATAGAACCAGAAGTAAAAATTTTATAAAAATATTTTTTTATAAAAAAATAAAGTTATCCACACGCACAAGATTAATTTCATTGTATCTATAACTTATATACTCGATACTTATGAATAGAGCATCGAGATTGTTCATTGCGTTGTCCGCGGACAAACTTTAAACAAGGTCGGTCGATGTCAAAAAAAATTGCGATCACATCGCTAATACAATGGCAAAGAAAAAGAAAGCAGCAAAGAAGAAGAAGCGCATCTAGTCGCTCTCTCCTTTAACGTGGTGTTAAAGGATATCCTCTCGAAAGAAAAACCCCTCGCTTATGGCGGGGGATTTTTCTACGTATTTATGGTAATCTTTGCCCATGATTTCGCTTAAAAATCTCTTCGGTGGAGGCTCACGCGCCCTTCAGGATAACGCTAAGACTATTGCCACTATAGGTGCCTTCGAGCCTGAATTCCAGGCACTCTCTAACGAGGCCTTAAAGGAGAAGACGCTTGAGTTCCGCCAGCGTCTAAAAGAGGGTGCGTCACTCGACTCACTGCTTCCTGAAGCGTTTGCAGCCGTGCGCGAAAGCGCGCGCCGCACTCTCCATCTACGCCCATTCGACGTGCAGCTTGTTGGCGGTATTATCATGCACAAACGCGGTATCGCAGAGATGCGAACGGGAGAAGGAAAAACATTAGTTGCAACATTGCCTGCATATTTAAACGCATTGCCAGGTTTGGGTGTGCACGTTGTTACCGTGAACGACTATCTCGCGCGTCGCGATGCAGTATGGATGGGGCAAGTATATGCCGCGCTCGGACTTTCCGTCGGCGTTATCAATAATAACGAATCGTATTTGTACGATTATTCGCATTCAGAAAACGACACGATACGCGATGAAGAGGGAAGCTTCCGTGTGTTCTACGAATTCCTCCGCCCTTGTTCTCGCCGCGAAGCCTACGAGGCCGATATAACCTACGGCACAAATAGCGAATACGGATTTGATTATTTGCGTGACAATATCGCATACTCTTCAAACGAAGTGCGCCAACGAGGCCACCATTTTGCAGTTGTCGACGAAATCGACTCCATTCTAATTGACGAAGCGCGCACGCCGTTGATCATTTCTGCACCAGCTGCTGAGTCGGAAGATCTATACAGAATCTTTGCAGACCTCTCAAACAAACTCACTCCAGAAACCGACTACACTGTCGATGAAAAACAAAAAGCTATTCAACTTACTGATGCTGGTATTGAGCATGCAGAAAAATTGCTTGGTGTAGAAAATATCTATACAGAAAAGGGGATCAAATATGTGCACCACTTAGAAACTGCGGTGCGCGCAAAAGCACTCTTTCAAAAAGATAAGCACTATGTAGCAAAAGACGGGGAAATTATCATCGTCGATGAATTTACTGGCCGTATGCAGCCTGGCCGCAGATGGTCGGAAGGCCTGCACCAGGCCATAGAGGCAAAAGAGGGGGTGCCCGTGCAGAAAGAGTCACGAACCTACGCTTCTATCACATACCAAAACTACTTCCGTCTCTACGACAAACTTGCGGGTATGACAGGTACTGCAAAGACCTCTTCAGAAGAGTTCTATAAAGTGTACGGACTTGAGGTGGTTGATATACCAACAAACAAGGCGGTTGTGCGTATTGACCGCAACGACCAAATTTTCCAAACAGAGAACGGTAAGTTCAAGGCGCTCGCGCGGAAAGTGAAAGAGCTCCATAAAAAGGGTCAACCTGTACTCGTGGGCACTGTCTCAATTGAGAAAAACGAGCTGCTCTCTGCGTACTTAAAGCAGGAGGGTATCCCGCATGAAATTTTGAATGCAAAAAACCACGAACGTGAAGGCGAGATTGTTGCGTCTGCTGGCGAGAAGGGCAAGGTTACTGTTGCAACAAACATGGCGGGCCGTGGTGTCGACATTAAGTTGGGCGGCGCTGGAGGGCATTCTACGCATGCAGATGAAGTGAAGTCGCTCGGCGGGCTATTTGTTATCGGTACTGAACGCCACGAAGCTCGACGTATCGACAACCAGCTACGAGGCCGTTCTGGTCGCCAAGGTGACCCAGGCGAGACACAATTCTTCGTGTCGCTTGAAGACAGTCTTATGCGTATATTTGCGCCAGATTCTATCAAGGGCTTGATGGGTCGCTTCGGCATAGCTGAAGATGAGCCTATAGAGAATTCAATGGTGTCACGCGCGCTTGAAAGTGCACAGACAAAAATAGAAGGATTTAACTTCGATTCACGCAAACACGTGCTTGAGTTCGACAACGTGCTCGACCGGCAGCGTAAAGCCGTATACGACCGCCGTCGCAAGGTGCTGGTTGGAACACTTGATGATGTAGAAGATGTTCTCAAAGAACTTGCCACGGACCCTTCATCTGCGTCTGGTGAATTAAACCAAGCAGCAGAAACTGTTCTAAAAAAAGAAGGCGAGTTTGGCCGCGAGGCATTCTTGGGTGCCGCTCGTACCATCATTTTGCAGACAATAGACATGCTGTGGATGGAGCACCTGGAGTCTATGGAGTATCTTCGTGGAAGCGTAAACTTGCGCGCCTACGGCCAGCGTGACCCTCTTACTGAGTACCGAAAAGAAGGCACGCGTATGTATAGAGAGTTGGAGTACATGCTCGCTGAACGTGTATTTCAAGTTCTTGACGGTTTGAATGCAGAAACTATTCAGCCACCTGCACCAATTCCTACTATTACGCTTGATGCAGGAGAAGCTCGCAGCACTGTCTCTGCGTCGGTCTCCGGCTCCGCAACCGACAGTGCCGCTCACTCAGTTGGTCGCAATGATAAAGTTACTATCACAAACGGTACTGAAACTCGCGAAATGAAATTCAAAAAAGCAGAACCTTTGCTTACACAGGGTTGGAGAATTGTTGAAAAATAAGATGCGTGAATCTGCCGGAGGAATTATCAAGGGTCCGGATGGCCGCGTCGTTCTCGTTCAACAGAACGGGGTTTCTTGGTCATTTCCTAAGGGTGGCGTTGAGGAAGGGGAGACCGCGCTTCAAGCGGCTACCCGAGAAATAGAAGAAGAGACCTGCATTACTGACCTGGCGCTCGTCCGAGAACTCGGCTCATACGAGCGCTACTCTATAAGTAAAGATGGGTTAGGGGAGAATAAAGAGTGGGGTTTGCAGAAGAAGACTCTATTCTTATTTACTACATCTCGATCTGAATTGCCGCACCGCGACCCCGACAGCGAGATTACAGAAGTCCGCTTCGCTACATTGGATGAAGCTTACGACCTACTTACTCATCCAAAAGACAAAGAGTTTTTAAACACAGTTCGGTCTATACTAGAGTAATGACACCGGACATGATCACGCTCATTCCTGCGGCGTTTCTGGCCGGCCTTTTGATGTTTCTCGCTCCCTGCACACTCCCTATAGTTCCAGGTTACCTGGCGTTTATTGCAGGGGTGCCTGAAAAGGAAATTGCAAAAGGATCTGGTGATGCAAAGCGCCGTGTTATGCGTAATGCTATCTTTTTCTGTCTCGGGTTCTCTATTGTATTTATTGTGCTCGGGCTCTTTGCGGCAAGTATTGGTGCGGCGTTAGGGCCTTGGCGTGAGTTTATAAGCCGCGGCGCTGGTCTTTTAATTATCATATTTGGTCTCACTATGGTTGGGCTTATTAGCATCCCTGCCCTTATGTCGGAGCATCGTATACGAATGCCACACTTTATCGTGGTCGGGCGTCCCGAAAGTTCCTTCCTTATAGGCATGTTGTTTGCGCTTGGGTGGACACCTTGCGTTGGTCCTATCCTCGGCACCGTACTGCTGTTTGCATCAAGTTCTGCAACTGCCGCACAAGGCGCACTCCTTCTCTTTGTATTTTCGTTAGGGCTTACTGTGCCATTTCTTATCACTGCATTTCTTATCGGTAGTGCGGGAGGTTTCTTTGTAAAGATGAGGGGTAGCGTGGAGCTTCTTTCAAAAATCGCAGGAATAATTCTTATTGTATTAGGCCTGAGTATGCTTTTTGGATATATGGGTTTCTTTGCACAATTTGAAATTAAAGGATTGCTGAACTACCTCTAATGCACTAAGATGCAACTATGTTGAGGACACTACTCCATATCTTTATTACTGCAGGGGCGCTACTTCTTATTGCGCGCTTTGTGCCGGGTATCGTTATACCGAGCTTCGGTACAGCGCTTTTGGTTGCCTTGCTGTGGGGCATTGTTGGGGTCACTATCCGCCCTCTGCTCGGGCTGTTGACGCTTCCTATCACCATTCTTACCCTCGGACTTTTCTCTTTTATACTCAACGCGCTACTGTTCTGGCTCCTCTCAATGTTTGTGCCGGGCTTTGTTGTGAGCGGTTTCATACCGGCTTTGGAGGCAACACTTATACTCTCAGTCCTGTCTATGGTGCTCCACATAGCCCTTAAAAAATCAAAGCATAGCTTGGAAAACTAAATGGCTTTTATTGATGAAATGACAATAGCCGCACGCGCTGGCAATGGCGGGGATGGCGTTGTGCGTTGGCTGCACGAAAAAGGTAAAGAATATTCTGGACCGGCTGGTGGTAATGGTGGGAACGGCGGAGATTTCTTTATTCGTGGTGTACGAGATATTAACCTCCTTGCTCGCTACCGAGGTGAAAAGAAGTTCCAAGCGGAGGATGGAAAAGATGGAGAGAATCAGAATAGGGGCGGCCGTGGCGGAGAAGACTTTACGCTCGACCTACCGCTGGGCTCCATCGTCCGCAATGGAAATACAGGAGAAGAATTTGAACTTATAGAGGAAAATAAGCCCGTACTCGTGCTTAAGGGTGGTCGCGGGGGTGCAGGTAACACAGCGTTTAAGTCGTCTGTTAACCAAAGCCCGATGGAATGCACGCCCGGCGCACGAGGAGAGACTGCTGAACTGCGCATCGAGCTGCGCCTTATTGCTGACGCTGGGTTAGTCGGTTTGCCGAACGCTGGCAAATCATCGCTCCTTAACGCACTCACTGGAGCCTCTGCTAAAGTCGGCTCATACGCGTTTACCACGCTCGACCCTAACTTGGGTGCGTTGTACGGATTTGTCCTCGCCGATATTCCAGGAATTATCGAAGGTGCTTCAGAGGGGAAGGGGCTTGGTTCTAAGTTTCTCCGCCACATCTCGCGTACACGTTTTTTAATGCACTGTGTATCGCTTGAGTCTGATACTCCTATGGAAGACTACGCACTTATCCGCCAGGAGCTCAGTGCATTTGAAGGCGGAGCCTTGTCACAGAAGGATGAAATTATCGTACTGACGAAGTCGGATACCCGAGATTCTGAATATATAAAGGAAATACAGGGCCTATTTGCAAAAGAGGGGAAGAAGACCGTTCTCGTCTCCGTATTGGATGACCAGGCTGTCAAAGAACTCCGCGATACACTTATTGCCGCATTGCGGTAGTATATAAGGGTTATGGCAGAATACCGCCCAACCATAGGGCTTGAAATACATGCTGAATTACACACGCGCACTAAGATGTTTTGTGCGTGTCTCAACGATGCCGACCAGAAGGCTCCGAACACCAATATCTGCCCTGTCTGTATGGCGCACCCAGGCTCACTGCCAGTGATAAACAAAGAGGCTGTAAAGCACGTACTTCGAGTAGGGTTGGCGCTCGGCTCTACGCTTGCAGACTATACGGAGTTTGACCGTAAGAGCTATTTCTACCCAGATATCCCTAAGGGCTACCAGCTCAGCCAATTTGCATTTCCGCTTGTAAGCGGAGGCACGTTGCGCAACATTGAAATAACTCGCATTCACCTGGAAGAGGACACAGCTCGTTCGCAACATGAAGGCGACAAAAGCCTCGTGGACTATAACCGCGCAGGTGTTCCGTTGATGGAGCTTGTTACAGAACCAGTTATTCATACTGCAGAAGATGCAGGCAATTTTGCACGCGAACTTCAGCTATTGCTCCGTTACCTGGGAGCAGGGGAGGCGAACATGGAGAAAGGCGAGATGCGCGTCGAGGCCAACATCTCGGTAAGCAAAGATGATACTCTCGGCACCAAAGTTGAGGTTAAAAACCTTAACTCATTCCGCTCGGTTGAACGAGCTATTGCTTTTGAAATTGCTCGGCACATAGAAGTGCTTGAAAAGGGCGGCACCTTGGTACAGGAGACACGCGGTTGGAACGAGAACACACAGAGTACGTTCTCCCAGCGTAAAAAAGAGTCGAGCCACGACTACCGATATTTCCCAGACCCAGATCTCCCTAAGCTCCGTCTATCCGAGATCTCGGAACTTTCTGCAGAAACACTTCGCGCATCACTACCCGAGATCCCTTCACAGAAACGAGAACGTCTCGCATCTCTAGGTTTCTTGCAGGTGCAAGATATCGAGCAGTTGGTAGGCGATGAAAGACTTACAGCGCTCTTTGGTGAAATGGAAAAGACTCTCGACAAACCTGAGCTTATTAAAATTGCTGCAAACTTTATTCTCAATGATATTGCCGGGCAGTTGAAGAAAGATTCGTCCTGGAGCATTCCAGAGGCTGTATTTCTTTCTGAGGTTGTACAAAAATATGCTGACGGTACGATGGCGTCGCCTCAAGCAAAGCAAGCGATCCTCACCGGCACCATAGTTGCTGCAATTGATAACTCAGAGCTTCCAGCGCTGGTGCAGAAAATTGTTGATGCGCACCCAAGCGTCGTTGCAGACTACAAAGCAGGGAAGGCAGCCTCACTCCAATTCCTTGTTGGGCAGGGAATGAAGGAAAGTAAGGGTTCAGCAAATCCAGGCCGCCTCGCTGAGGAGTTTAAGAAAGCGCTTCAATAGAAGAGAAAACAGGCTTTTGCACAACCCCGCTTAGCGGGGTTTTTGCTATGCGTATATACTGTGTGCATATGGACGAACTAGAAATCTCGGGAAAGCGATACATCTCGGCCAAGAGGATCGCAAAGGAGAACCGATATCACCCCGACTATGTGGGCCAGCTTATACGTGCAGGTAGGATCTCGGGTACAAAGGTAGGCAGGGCTTGGTATGTAGACGAGGTCTCTTTTGCCGAGTATCTCGGCAAGGAGAGGGGTGCGTTTGGGTCGCCTATTCAGAAGCCAGAGGTTGTAACCGAATCTGCGCAAAACCTACCTCCAGAGCCTGAACTCGTAACCGAGCCTGCGCAAAACTTTTCCAGCGGTTCTGTCGAACCGGGAGAAAGTTTCGCTCCAGCATCTGCACCCGTTGAAATTGTTCAAAAGGAAATTATTCCAGAGACATTTGCAATTGTTGAGCCGGCATACATTCCGCCACCAGCAGAAAAGAAAGTTGCATTCAAAACTTCTCTTACATATATTCCTGACAACAGCCCTCTGTTTCCGGCAATTCAAAAAAGAACTAAAGCAGTAGAAGTGAAGAAAGATGAGTATACAGTAGCTCAAATAGCCACACCAACATACACAGCACAGCCAATTTCACGCCCTAAAAGAAGTGGTTGGAAGACAGGGTTTGCGGCAGTGTCGCTTGTGGCAGTCGCAGGTATCTTTTTTAGTGTCGCTTTTTTTGGTTCTCTAGGGATCAATTCAACGGTCATAGTAGAGAAAGGGAAGCCAGCAAGTGTGGCCTTCGCACAAGAAAAAACATTCTGCTTCATTTTTGGAAGTTGTCAAAACAGCAAAAACTAAAAAAATTTAGGTAAAAATTTCCTAGCAAAAGTATCATAGAAAAATGCCCTGCGGACAATCCGATCAGGGCATTTTTCTTATATTTTGCAACTCTCTTAGCCGAGATATCGGCAAGGCAAGACGATAAATCTATATATCTCAATAAAAAAGAGAATAGCAAAAATTGGCAATAATTTTATAAAAATTTGCACTAGAAACTGCAAAGAAAAATTTCTATGCGTACTAGATTACGTTTTCTAAAATAACTTTTGTTACAAAAGCTTTTTGAAAGTTTTACATAATTTTCTATCCACAGTTTGCAATGAAAATTTCCTGAAGAAATAACACTTTTCCTCGTAAAATATATGAAGTGCCTTCTCCGAAATCACTGCATAAACAAAAGAAATATCGGACTTCATGATCTCTTCGAAAAACACAATTTCAAACGATGGTCAACCGATGCTCTCGGCGCGCAAAGTTGCTGCGCGTTTGAAGTGTGCGCCGGACTATGTTTCGAAGCTTTGCCGTGAGGGAAAGCTCAAGGGTGAACAGGTGGGCGGCCAGTGGTTCGTTATCCCTTCATCCATCGAAGAATTTGAGGCAACTCGTATTTCAGGCAAAGAACAGCGCTCAGCCCAGCTTGCAGAGCAGCGCCGCAATGAACAGGTAACGTTTCAAATTCAGCACGGCACACTAATTGAGCGAATCGTATTGCGCGCAAAGAAAATTTCTGTCGGTGCTCCTATAGGTATTGCCTTGGGAGCATCGTTGCTATTTGGAGCCCTTGTATTTGCAAGCAGCATGCACGTGCCACAGCAGAATCAATACGCGGCACTTTCTCAAGCACAATCTCCATTCTTCGGCACACAAGCACCAGCAATTACATTGCCAACAAATACAGGAAAAGCATTTGCAGGTGCAACAAGTTTTCTCTCAAATGTTTTTGCAACGTTGTTCGGCGGTCAGACAAAAGTTGCGCAAATCACACCTGAAGCTACGCAGAAAACAGATTCTCCGGAAAGCGGAAAATCTATTGCTAAAGATTTTCCTACGTCCGGCGCCGTCGCGCCTTCCTACATTCCGGGTAAATCTGTTTCTGCTCCGAGTGTTGTAAACAACTATCCTGTGGTTGAGCGCATCGTGGAGCGCACAGTGGCCACTGGTGGCGTAAACGAGGCGTACGTAACAGGCCGCCTTGAGGACCTCTACAACCGCCTTGCAGTACAGATCTCAAATCTCCAAAACCCAGGTCGCGAAAGCCCACTGCAAAACTTCGCAGTGTCGCAGGTCATCAACAACCTCTCGGATGTGCGTCTAAACGGCGACACCAACGCTGATAACATTTTTGCCGACCTCGTTCACACTGGACGTTTGGATGTTACTGGCGACATGAATGTGAGTGGTGCATTCAACGCTGCTGGAGGAGTTTTCACAAACCTTACGGTAAACGGCAATGCAACAACGACAGGAAATTCAATCGTTCTTGGAGATCTTTCAACACAAGGTGGCATATTTGGATCATCAACGTTGACGATCCTCGGTGATACAACACTTGCGAATGCAACTTCTACAAACTTTTTCTCAACAACAGCGTCAAGCACAAACTTGTTTGCACAGTCTGGCTCGATCGGAACACTTAGCGCACAGACGTTAAATCTTTCAGGTCTCGCAAGTTTCCTCAACGGGTTCACCTCACTCGCATCATCAACCATCGGCGATGGCACACAGACAGGCGGCCTCACCATCAACGGCGGCGCAACAACAACTGGAAATACTGCACTGCAAGGTACGCTCGCAGTCTTAGGCAATACGACACTTGCAAATGCAACTTCAAGCGCATTCTTTGCAACAACAGCGTCATCAACAAACTTGTTTGCAAGCACAGCTCAGTTTGGAAACCTCAGTGTGCTTGGAGCAACTACACAAACAGGTCTTGCAACCTTCACTAACGGGTTCCTCTCAAATGCATCGTCTACAATCACCAGCGGTCTCTTCTCAATCACAGGCGGTTTCCTCTCATCAGCTTCTTCAACCATTAACTCGACACTTGCAGTTACTGACCTCTCAACATTTTTCACTGGACTCCTTTCACTCGCATCAACAACAATCGGCGATGGCACAGCAACAGGCGGCCTCACAATCAACGGCGGTGCAACTACGACGGGCAATGCGTATATTGCAGGCGGCTTGGGTGTTGGCATTGCAACATCGGCGCCTGGAGTTTTGCAGGTTGCAAATAATGCATACTTCGGCGGCAACTTATTTGTTGGTGGCGACTCGGTTGTTATAGGTAATTCGACTTCCAACACTATTGCCATCAATTCTGCAGTCAATTCCAATATAGTTCCAAATGGCAACAAAATATACGACCTCGGTTCACCGTCGTTTTTCTGGCGCAATGCATATCTCGACAACCTTACAGTCAACAGCATTTCTGCTGCTTCGACATCTATCGGTGGTACTGTTTCAAACTCATTCACCGTTAACTCCGACAATGCGACTGCAGATACTGAAGACATGCAGCTTATTTTCTTCCGCGGTACGGTAGTGCCGAACGCGGTCATCGCGTGGAATGCTGCGCCAACTGCGAAGCGTTTTGAGTTTAACCAGTCGACATTTTTCTCCAACCAATCTGGCTCGACCACGCAACCAACGCTTGCACTCCAGGGCATCGCTGGACAGACTGGAAATATTTTTCAAATTTCATCATCAACTGGTAGCACTGTGTTTGCAGTTGCATCTGATGGCTCGGTAACTATCGCGACAACAAGCATCGTTTCACTCACGAGCGGCACAACAACATTGAGCAACCTCTCTGTCACAAACCTTTCCACCTCGACATTTGCAGGAGGTCTTTCGGTCTCTGGCGGTACAGCGCTTTCGTCTTGGTTTGATGTTGGTGGACTTTCACGTTTTTTCACTGGACTCCTTTCACTCGCATCAACAACAATCGGCGATGGCACAGCAACAGGCGGTCTCACAATCAGCGGCGGCGCAACAACAACGGGCAACGCACTCTTCCAAGGCATTGCAAGAATTTCTGATTCAGCTTCACCAACTACAGGTACGTTGTATTTTGGTGATGCAAACGCAAATCTAAATTACAACTCGAGTGACTTCACACTCACAGGTGGAAACCTTTTCACATCAGCAGGTCGCATCACTTCTGTCGGTCTAAACGAAACAGTGGGCATTGGTGTGCGTTATGTAAGTGGCGACGGCACGTACTACATGGGCGCAACTCATGGCGCATCACCTGACTTAGTATTTACAAACAACGCGCTCGAGGAGCGTGCACGTTTGACTGATGCTGGAAACTTCGGCATCGGCACAACCTCACCATTCGCAAAACTTTCAGTCGCAGGTAATGGATATTTCGACGGCAACATCACTGCAACAAACATCACCGCAACTTCAACCTTTAACGTTCTTGGCCTCTCAACATTTGCTGGACTTATCTCAACTGCATCATCAACCATTGGCGACGGCACACAAATTGGAGGCCTCACCATCAACGGCGGCGCAACAACAACCGGCAATGCGTACTTTGCTTCAAACGTCGGCATCGGCACCACGTCTCCTGCGGCAGCGCTCTATATTGCTAACCAGACTTCGAATGCGGTTTTGACGCTTGATCGCGAGAACGGGAAAATAGCGTCCTTTAGTGCAGGGTCGCAAGCTGCGGCTATAAAAATCGATAACACAGGTAGGTTCGATATTCGAACAGCCACACGAGCCGATATTATCGCCAACAATGATGGCACAAGTATCTTTACAGTATCTGGCGCAGGCAACGTTGGCGTCGGCACCACCACTCCATCAACAAACTTTGCAGTTCAGGGTGACGCGCTTATCTCAGGCACTCTCACTGCAGGAAACTTGGTTGCAACTTCAACTTTCACCTCAACTGGTCTCGCAACATTCCTCAACGGCATTCTCGCAACTGCCTCATCAACAATCGGTAACGGCACCCAGACAGGTGGCCTCACCATCAACGGCGGTGCAACAACAACAGGTAACGCATACTTTGCAGGAAATGTGAACATTGCTACAACGAGCACAGGTTTCGCTCTTGCAACGGCAGGTGCACCAGTATATTTCAATGTTGGGAACAATCCAGCAGGAATTATTCTTCAGCGATCAAATGTTGGCGCTGCCAATACAGCTATCAATTTCAAAACTACGGGAGGAGATTGGTATACAGGTATTGGTAGTGATTTAAATTACTATTTCAATACATCGGCAAACCTTACTTCAACAGGGGCACAATTGACGATAACGACTGCGGGCAACATCGGCATCGGCACAACCTCTCCTTGGGCAAAACTTTCAGTAGAAGGCACTTCAACTCTCGGCAACCAAGCAATCGCTGGCTACTTCACTGCAACATCAACGACAGTGTCATCATTTGCTGGCGGCTTCACTGCGTTTGCATCAACCACCATCGGTAATGGCACACAGGCAGGTGGTCTCACCATCAGCGGCGGTGCAACAACAACTGGTACTGCATACTTCGCAGGAAATGTTGGTGTTGGGAACGTGGCACCATCATACAAACTAGACATCACGAGCGGTTCTACTGCATCTCAGCTGCACTTTGCAAGCAGCGGCGATTCAGGAGGTTACTTAACGTCCGCAAGTGCCTCTAACTTCTTTATGTCAGGAGGTGCAAGCTGGAATGGGACTAATTGGATAGCAAAAAGTAGTACTGCCGGTATTCTCGGAACACAAAACGGTGCTATAAATTTCTATAACAATAGTGGATTGACGGCTGGAAATACGTTCTCTCAGACTGAAACCCTCCGTATTTCGAATACAGGCGGTCTTTCTCTCGGTTCAGCATATGTGGGTATCAACCCAGGTGCTGGTTCCGCAATTATTTCAGGTTCTGTCGGCATCGGCACAACATCACCTTGGGCAAAACTCTCAGTTGAAGGTATTTCAAGTCTTGGCAACCAAGCAATCGCTGGCTACTTCACTGCAACTTCGACCACAGCATCTTCTTTTGCTGGTGGAATTACATCATCTGCAACAACGACATCTACCTATTTCGTTGCATCGGAGTCTGGGTTCGTGGGCGCGCCTGCATTCACGTTCTCAGGTGACACAAACACAGGTATTTACCGTCCTTCGTCAAAAGCAATTGGATTCTCAGCAAATGGAGCTGAACGAGTACGTATCGATACAGGCGGTCTGGCTGTAGGAACAACCACCACTGCGTTTGCAGGAATAACTGTCGCAGATGCAGGTGGAGCAACTGGAGGAATGCAGCTAGACTTCTCAACCGCAACAAGTTTCGGACGCTTTGACTTTAGCGAAGGCTCGGTATCAAAATCATTCATACAGCAAGTTGGTTCTTCCCATGCGACTGCAAATCGCCAAGGAAACTTGGAGATAGGGACGCTATCTGGAAATAGCGGAGCGTTCGCAGTTTTCACGAACGGAAGTGAACGTCTCCGAGTTGACTCTACTGGCAACATCGGCATCGGCACAACCTCTCCTTGGGCAAAACTTTCAGTAGAAGGCACTTCAACTCTCGGCAACCAGGCAATCGCTGGTTACTTCACTGCAACATCAACAACAGCGTCAACATTTGCTGGTGGTTTGACCGCGTTTGCTTCAACAACAATCGGTAATGGCACACAAACAGGTGGTCTCACCATCAGCGGCGGTGCAACAACAACTGGTACTGCATACTTCGCAGGAAATGTTGGGATTGGCACTACGTCACCCTCAAGCCTTTTGAGCCTTCAGGGCAGTGGTGCGTATGTCAATATCCAGGACACACGCAACAGTGATGCGTGGAGTGTTGGGGACATTCTTGCAGGTATCGATTTCAGAAGCAGTGATTCAAGTGGTAGTGGAAATGTCGGGAGGCCCCGCGCGGCTATAAACGCTATACAAGAAACCACTGCCGGTAGCCAAACAGGCCTGTCTTTTGTCACGGGAGGAATTAATCCAACAGAAAAAGTACGTATCACAAACTCTGGCCTCGTCGGCATTGGCACCACCACCCCGATTGCCTTTCTTGATGTCGGTACTTTCAATACATCGAATGCGAATATCCGCACAGGTTCGCTGGAAATTCAGCCATACGCTCTCAATAACGCGTTCATCGGAGAGAACGTGTATTACGATGGTTCTAAGTTTGCGTACCGCCGCACAGGAGCTGCGGGCCTCCTCTCTTTCTCAGGCACTGAAGGTGGTTTCCGCTGGGCAACTTCTGGATCCGCTGGCGCAAACGCAGGCATGGCTACCTACCAGCTAAAGACAGCTTTAGACGGTACATTTGCAGTAGGGCCATCGGTGAGCGGAGGCGCAGGCTTGTATACAGGTGCGACATTCTTGGTGACTGGTGCGGGCAACGTCGGCATCGGCACCACCTCTCCATGGGCAAAACTTTCAGTAGAAGGCACTTCAACTCTCGGCAACCAAGCAATCGCTGGCTACTTCACCGCAACATCAACGACAGTGTCATCATTTGCTGGCGGTTTCCTTTCACTTGCATCCTCAACAATCGGTAACGGCACACTCGGTCTTACAGTAAACGGTCCAGCAACAACAACAGGTAGTTCGTACATTGCTGGCAAATTGGGGGTCGGTTCAACCACATCTCAATCTGGAACTAAGCTGTATGTATATAACGGCTCTTCAGGTGGTGCGATAGCGCCATCAAACGCAGATACAGTGTTGATCGAAGATTCAGTCACTCCAGGCCTTACGTTCCTCGGTCCAGATGCACACATACAGCGTGTTTCCTTCAGCACACCTTCTCGCCAGTCTGGAGCAATTATTTCCTACGACTACACAAATACGTTGTTCAGTGTCGGAACAAACCTAACAGGTGGAGGATTAGCCTTTAACACGGGTGCAAACGGTGAAAGAATGCGTATTACCTCATCGGGCAACGTCGGCATTGGCACCACGTCGCCTGCGGTGGCGCTCTCGGTGGCGGGCGACGGCTATTTTACCGGCGGTCTTGGTGTCGGCATGGTTAATACGATTGATGGAACGGTGAACCTTGCTTCGATCACTGGCTCTAACGGTGGGTATCGTCTGTACAATGGTTCGACACTCGCCGGTGCAATGCGCCTCTCAAATGCTGGATATGGCGTCCTTGATCTTAACGACACGAGCGGGAACACGGTCATTGAATTGCATACCAATGGTTCAAGTTACTTTAATGGCGGAAGCGTAGGCATCGGCACCACCACTCCATGGGCGGCGCTTTCAGTAGAAGGCACTTCAACTCTCGGCAACCAAGCAATCGCTGGCTACTTCACCGCAACATCAACAACAGCGTCATCAACATTTATGGGTGGTGTTGGTATAGGTACGGCAAGCCCAACAAATCCACTCACCGTCGTTGCTGGGGCAAGTGGCACAGAGTCCGTACCTGTCTTTATACAAAACACTTCAACCACGAATGGTGCCGCAGTTGCACTTGCGTTCGGTGTCACCAATACGCCTGGTACGGTGACTGCCAAAATATCCAACTACCGTGTCTCCGCTAACGACCGCGGCCTTGCATTTTCTACATATAACGGCACTTCGCTTAACGAGGCTATGCGCATTACCGGATATGGTTATGTTGGTATTGGCACCACAACACCTTGGGCGGCGCTCTCAGTCGAAGGCTCTTCATCACTCGGTAACCAAGCAGTCGCTGGCTACTTCACTGCAACATCAACCACAGCTTCAAGCTTTGCTGGCGGTTTCCTTTCACTCGCATCGTCAACAATCGGGAACGGCACACTTGGTCTGACAGTTAACGGAGCAGCTACTACGACTGGTAATGCGTACTTTGCAGGCAACGTTGGCATCGGTACCTCAACTCCGCAAGCTCCGCTCCAGGTTTGGGGCACAAGCGCAATCTTTGGCTCACGTAATTCTTTGGGTACTGCTAATGCATTCTCAATTCTCGCCGCATCATCAACGCTTACGGATACTGCAGGAGGCGACCTCACTCTCGGTGCGTCAGGCGGATATGGCACAGGCGGTTCTGGCAACATCATCTTCACAACCGGAAGCGCACAAACCTCGACTATTGTTTTGGATGCGACATCAACAGCTTCAGGAAGTCCTAACACTGTTACGTGGAGCCATACGGTTGGTTCATGTCCAAACAATGACGGCATTCTTATCATTGCAGCGGCGGATAGTAAGGCAGGAGTTAAGACCGTTTCCAGCTTGCTCTCTGGCCCGATGACTGCGCTTCATGGCGGGACTGGCGGAGGCATCCATGTGTACTATGTTCTCAACCCAGTTGCCGGTGCGGACACTCTCTCATTCGGCAGCACTGGTTCAACAAACCAGACAGCTCTCAGTGGTATTACATACTGCGGTGTCAATCAGACAAATCCATTTGGCACAAAAGTTAATTCATCTGGCACAGGTACTTCTGCAGGCGCAACGACGCAGGGAGGTCAGATACTTTTGGACTTCTTGTATAAAGGAAATGCAGACACTGCAACTGTTAACGCAGGGCAGACACTGGTTGCGCGTAGACTAGCGGGGACTGTTACACTTGATGTCTCATCTGCTCCAAATTCAAACCCAACTATGGGAATGACATGGACCACATCATCTACATATGGGTATGTGGAGGTTCCACTCTTGTCTCGCAACGCAACAACAGGAAGCTCTCTCGCTGAACGCCTACGCATCAATGCAGATGGCAAGGTCGGCATCGGCACCACCACTCCGTGGGGCAGTCTGTCTATCACAAACAGCACCATTACGACTCCGGGCTTCGTTGTTGCAGACTCCTCAAACATTCCGCAGTTCTTGGTCAGCGGTTTGGGCAACGTCGGCATCGGTACAACATCGCCATTTGCAAAACTCTCAGTCGCAGGCGATGCATACATAGGCGGCAACCTTACCGCAACAGGCACACTCTCTGTTGCAGGACTTACATCATTTGCATCAACAACAATCGGCAATGGCACAGCAACTGGCGGTCTCACAGTGAGCGGTAATGCAACGACAACAGGCAATACATATCTTGGAGGCTTGGTGACTATGGCTGCTGCGACACCAGGTTCAATCTTGTTTGCAAGTACGGGCGGAGTAATCTCGCAAGACAATTCAAATCTATTCTATGATTCGACGAATCATAGAATTGGTCTAGGCACCACGAATCCACAAGCCTTGCTGCATCTCAATGCAGCGACCGTACTGGGTACCAGCGTCGGTGCAACCGCAACCACTACGATCCAGCAATGGAATACCGGAAATTCGGTGTATCTTGATACCTTTTCATACCGCCATACGGCTGGCTCAAACTGGGCAGGCATGAACGTCCGCATTCAGAAGACAGTTGACGTAACAAAACAGGGATTCATCGACTTTGGTATTAACGGTCGTGCTTCGGATTCCGGCCTTGGGTTCGGCTCAGGAACGAACACGTACATGGTGGTTGGTTCAAACGGTAACGTGGGGCTAGGCACAACCTCACCAACCTACAAGCTTTCAGTCGAAGGTACATCATCACTCGGCAACCAGGCAATCGCTGGTTACTTCACCGCAACCTCAACGACCGCGTCAACATTTGCTGGCAAGGTAGGTATAGGCACAACGTCGCCGTTCGGGACAGTGTCCATAGTGCAGTCGAGTGTTGCAGCCACGAACCCTGGTTTGGTGGTACAGGGTTTTGCGAACAATCAGGCGCCTGTATTCCAGGTGATCGGCGGGAACTCGCCCAACACCGATCTGTTTTCAGTCATAGCCAATACAGGCAGTTCATTGTTGAACGTCGGTACTACTGGAAACGTTGGTATTAGCAGCTCGACAGCAAGCGCGAAGCTCACTGTCACGAACATAACTGCAACTCCGTCCTTCATTGTCGAGGACTCTGCGTCTGACACGACACCGTTCATCGTAGATACTTCAGGTAACGTCGGCATCGGCACCGCTACCCCTGGCGCGGCGCTCTCGTTCGGAAGTGGTCTTACAGAAAAAATCCGCCTCTTTGACAGCGGAACAGCAGCCACTTCATATGGCTTTGGCATCGCTGCGAACGATTTCCAGACAATCTTAGGGGCCTCCTCGGGTGCCTTTACTTGGAGACAGGGAGGTTATAGCGGAACGGAGCGTATGCGCCTCACTGGTGCAGGTAATCTCGGCATCGGCACCACAACACCTTGGGCGGCGCTCTCAGTTGAAGGCACATCAAGTCTTGGAAACCAAGCAATTGCTGGCTACTTCACGGCAACTTCGACGACAGCAACTTCAACATTTGCAGGCGGTCTTACGGTTGGAACAAATGGCCTAACAGTATTTCCAAATGGTTTTATTGGTATCGGTACTACGACGCCAGTCGGTAAACTCCACGTCTCGTCTGGTTGGTCGGGTCAAGCTGTGCCAAATGGCAACATGAGTACTTTGGTACTTGAAGGCTCTGCTGACGCCGGTCTCTCTATCCTCACTCCAAATAACAGAACCGCACATATTGCCTTCGGCGACCCTCAAAATGCAATTTCAGGGCGAATTACATACGCTCATTCTGTTGATGCAATGGGTCTCTACACTGCTGGCTCTGAGCGTCTGACCATTACTTCTGCAGGCAACGTCGGTATTGGTACGACGACACCAGGAGCACTCTTGGACGTGTTCTCAAGTGCAAACTCAAGCCTCCGTATTTCTTCAAACAGTGGTGCGTCGAGTCTCGACTTCTTAGTTGACTACGATAACAATGGCACTACTGAATCTGGAATGGTTCGATACTTCACCGGAAGCCTTACTGCGGCGGCAGCAACAGGCTTTAGTAAGTCACTGAATGGGTACGGCATCGATATGGGAGCATCTGTTCTTTCCGCTCCCGAATTCTTTGTGTCCGCAGCAGGAAACGTTGGTATTGGCACGACTACACCGCAATCAAAACTCTCTGTCGTTTCGGGTACAGATGGGACGCTCAACTTCCCATCGGGCAACTGGGCTGCGCAGATTTACAACCAAGACGACGCTGCTACAAGCGGTGGCTTGGTTGTAGGCAACCGTTGGTATGCCAATACCTCGACAATATTTGAAGCGGGGAGTTTGTACGGTACTGGCTCTGCATGGCAGTCGTTTTTTACAGTGAAAGGAAACGGCAACGTTGGTATTGGCACGACGACACCTCTCGCAAAGTTGAATGTACAAAATTCGAGCGACTCATCGTCTATAGCTTTGGTGTCTGGTGCCACCAAGGGCGTTCGCATCGGTGCGTCTTCAATCGGAGGCATTATTGAAGGAGTAGATTATTCGGGCACAGGGAGCTATCAACCACTGTTTGTCGGGGGCTCGTATGTATCACTCGCGAATTCAAATACGGAGGTGGTGAGGGTGACGGGCGGCAGCGTCGGCATCGGTACCACCACTCCATATGGCCAACTCTCAATTAATCCAAACGGCATCACGGGTCCAGCATTTGTCATCGGTTCTTCAACAGCGACACTTCTGTCTGTGTCGAATATAGGAGTCGTTACGATAAAGGGTAACGGAACCGGGTATGTTCAAATCGGTGACAATGGCCAATCGGGTGGTTCAGCTCTCGCGCTCAATGGTACTGCTGTGACAGGAGCCAACTACAACCTGTATAGCAGCGTTTCAGATACAAACCTGTATATAAATCGTCCACTCACGAAGGATATGCTTTTCCGCGAAAATAATGCCACCCAGATGATATTGAAGGGTACGACAGGCGCGCTCGGTATTGGAACCACCACCCCATACGGCATACTCAGTGTTTATGGCGACGGCGGTTCTCAAGGTCCAGTATTCAATCCATCCATAATTGCGAACGTCGCCGCTGAATATGGTTCAACAATAGGTGGCGTTTCTGTTGCCAGCGTTGCACGCAATGCTATTGGTCAGCAGATAGACTCGGTGTCCTCATCGGGTAACGGGTACGCAGCAATCGGCCAGCTCATCACTCGTGTTACTGCGCCAGGCAACGGTGCTGCGTACGGTCTTTTGGTCGACACTGTGTCAAATACTTCAGGAGCGCAGGCTGTAAATGTTATCGGAGGGTACTTTGCGAATATCACCGCAAACAGCAACGGCAATGCAAACGGTCTCTCAATTGGCGCTGTTACATACTCTGGTTCAAACGCTTCAAGCTATGCTTCTGGTTTGCAGATTGCCAACTCGATTACAAACACCAACACAGCTGCAAACGCATATGCAATCAACAGCTTGAGCACTGCAAAATCATATTTTGCAGGAAGTATCGGTATTGGTACGACGACGCCACAGCAGAAGCTCCATATTACGAGCACGGGCACAGGAACGACGCTTGGTCAGCTCAACACCAACCTGCGTTTCGAGACACAGACAGGAACGGTGGGTGCAGGAAATGAAATCAGCTTCAGTGGCATTGGGTCACAGTCCGGAAGTGGTGTTTATGCCGCGATTTCCGCTCCTGTGACTGGTAACAGTACAACTGGTGCAGTGGGTTATCTCTCGTTTTCGACGAAAGCGACCTCGGCCGCCTCGACACTCACTGAGGCAGTGCGCATAGATGGCAATGGCCTTGTTGGTATCGGCACAACGACACCAGTTTCAACACTCACCGTTACTGGCTCAGCCTGCTTCTCAGTTGGCGATGGTGCGACAGTGGCCTGCGGTACAACTCCAGGCAACATCTATTACAGTGCAGCAAACACAGCTAACTACGACGTAGCTGAGCGTTATGCAACAGAGGACGCATCGCTTGCAGCTGGTGATGTTGTGGCCCTTGATCCTCAAAACCCTCTATATATAGAGAAGGCCAAGGCAGGTTCTAAGACCTTCGGTGTTATCTCAAGCAACCCAGGTCTTATCCTCGGCGGTGCCGATGCAATGGCTGCGTCAACAACGAGGGCTGTTGCACTCTCAGGTCGTGTACCAGTGAAGGTAAACCTTGAAGGTGGTGACATCGCAGTGGGCGACTCAATCGTCCTCTCATCACAGGATGGCGTTGCAACTAAGGCAACTTCAGCAACATACCGCATCGGTGTTGCGCTCCAGCCATGGAATGCACAAATGGCTACAAGCAGTACTTCTGGTGTTATTGAAGTCTTTATCAAGTCAGACCTCTTTGTAAGCGACATGGCTTTGGACACCATCTCTTCAATCGGAACAACGACAGGACAAATGCTGGTAGCTTCTACGACAAGCCCAGTTATCAACGGTCTCTCATCAACGCTCAACTCAGTAATCAGCAGCCTCGGCTCAATGGTTGTCCGCACGTTCAACGGAGCAATCTCAGCGACTGTCGGTATCTTCAATAAGGTGTACGCAAAAGAAGTTCACACTGACGAACTTTGCCTCTCTGACTCAAACGGCGAAACATGCATCACTAAGGCCCAGCTCGACTCGCTCATTTCTGGCGCAGCTGCAAGCAGCACTGGCGGCAATGATTCAAATAATGGGGGCGGGGAAGAAGGCGGAAATGATAACGGTAACGCAACGTCAACTGACACCATAGCGCCAACAATTACACTCCTTGGGAATAACCCAGCAACTATTTCTGTCGGTGTGTCATATAGCGACTTGGGTGCAACTATAAGCGACAATATTGATTCAAACTTGGGCTTCAAGGTGTCTCTGGACGGCGGTGAACTTATGGATATCTCAGCTTTGAGTATTGATACAGCAACTTCAACCACATACACCATCCTCTTTAGCGCAACCGACAGTGCTGGAAACACAGGTACAGCGACACGAACCGTCATCGTTGAATAGAATATTCCTCGAGGTTGAACCTCGCGAACGTTAGCTAATCTTACATAAGGTCCGACCTTGCGGGCTATCAATCTCGATAACTGAGCCAGTCTATAACTTCGTATTCAAAGCTCCGAAGCTCAGCAAAGTATGAAGGGGAATACTCGTGTGGAAGGATGGCGTTCTCTGGACGTATTTGACCTATAAAATCTAGGTAACTCGAATATGTATAAGTATTGAGATAATCCTTTGCAGCAGACTTATCTTGTATCCGGGTTTCTTTCCAGGACGGTTCAATAAGTTTTATTGGGTTCAGATGGATATAGGAAATGAGATATTTTAAATATCTATCTTCATCGACGTGTTTTGCTTTATATCTTCCTTGAAACAAAGCGCCTGTGCGTTCGTTCCGGATATTAAAATACATAGTGTACGCGGTAGAAAGTTTATGCATAAATTGGCTAATACCATTTTGATGCTTCTGTTTTATTAAGATATGAAAATGGTTTGGCATCAGTACATACGCATATATATCAACAAAGGTACGTTCTCGCTCTAATGTGTAGAAATCCAGCAAGGTTGAGCCTTGTCTTTTTATATCCTCAAAGCGTATAGCTAGGTTGCTATTGGCAATATAGAGGAGGGCCTGAAACCGTTCGTAGTCAGTTTGCTGCATGAATATATTGCGTTTTTCTGTACCGCGATTATAAACATGGAAGAATTCGCCAGGAGTGAATTCGATATTTCTTGACATATATCCATACCATATCTTTACCAAGGTTGAGCCTCTGTAAAATGTGTATAAGGGAAAAATGAAGTCGGTGTACTATATAGATATGGCTACAAAGATTGCAATCAACGGGTTTGGAAGAATAGGTCGCGCGTTTATGCGTGTGGCGCACGAGCGTCCCGAGTTTGAGATTGTTGCAATAAACGACTTAGGCGATGCGGAAAATTTAGGATACTTACTTAAATACGACAGTGTGTATGGTCGCGCGCCATTCTCTGTTGAGGCAGGGGAGCATTCCCTTATAGTCGATGGCAAACAAATACCTGTCTACGCAGAAGCTGATCCAGCAAAGTTGCCATGGGGCAAACTAGGAATCGATATTGTTGTAGAGAGCACAGGATTTTTCACAAGCTTTGAGAAAGCAAAAGTCCACCTGAGTGCGGGTGCTAAGAGGGTAGTGATCACCGCCCCAGTTAAAGATGAGGCGCCCGAGGGTATCGCAGGTGCAACTATCCTGGTTGGTATTAATGACGACAAGTTTGAGGGAGCGATGATTACTTCAAACGCATCGTGCACTACAAATGCCGCAAGCCCCCTTATTCAGATTTTGGAAGAGGGGCTTGGTATTGAGAAAGCGGTCCTTTCTACGACTCACGGGTATACCGCGTCGCAAAGTTTGGTTGATGGTCCTGCAAAGAAAGCAAAATTTAAAGAAGACTTCCGTGAAGGGCGCGCTGGCGCACACAACATCGTGCCATCTTCTACGGGGGCAGCCGTTGCAGTAACAAAGGCTGTGCCTGCGCTTGCGGGTAAATTTGACGGTATCTCTCTGCGTGTGCCGATTATTGCGGGGTCTATTGCGGACGTGACCTTTATTTCAAAACGTCCTACAAGTGCACAAGAAGTAAATGACTTACTGAAAAAGGCTGCTGCTGATGAGCGATGGAAGCCAGTATTTTCTGTAACCGATGAGCCGCTTGTCTCAAGTGATATTGTTGGAAGTGCATTCGCATCTATTGCAGATCTTTCGCTTACACGTGTTATTGATGGAAATTTAGTAAAGGTGATGGCGTGGTACGACAACGAAATGGGGTATACTCATGCGCTTGTTGAACATGTCGCACGCTTAGCAAAACACATTTAATATATGCAGATATATATAGCTTCTGATCACGCTGGGTTTGAATTAAAAAATCTTCTCGTCCCTTTTTTGAAGGGGCTGGGGCACGAAGTCGAAGACTGCGGTGCCTCTATATATAAGGAAGATGACGACTACCCAGACTTTATTATGCCGTGCGCCCAAAAAGTGGCCCAAAATAAAGGTAGTTTCGGTATCGTTATCGGTGGCTCGGGACAGGGTGAGGCTATTGCAGCTAATCGGGTTAAAGGGGTACGTGCTTGTGTGTACTATGGAGGGGATATATCCGTTGTGCCAACATCACGCGAACATAATGACGCAAACGTTCTCTCCTTTGGTGCACGGTTTGTAAATGAAGAGGGGGCAAAAATGGCCGTAGAGCTATTTTTAACAACACCCTTTTCAAACCAGGAGCGTCATATACGACGTGTCCAAAAACTAGATGTATAATAAACACATAATTTAATATTATCTCTATGCTTAGAAGAAACTTGCGCCGACTCAATTTTAAAGCCGATACTAAACTTGCACTGAGTATCATTTTCCTGTGGTCTTTTGGTCGAATCATAAATCCTATTCGCCATCTCGCAGAGAACACTCCTGAAGGAATAGGGCCGTTCCTGATGGCGTGCGTATTTATATACGTACTTCTCCATATTGCAATCTTCGTCTATGCGGTGATGCTTCTTATTGACTCCGCTCGTCGTCATGGATTTTCTATACGCGGGAAAGCAATAGCGGAGTTCTTGCTCTACATCTACACAATTGTTGGTATTCTCGTTTCGCTCTACTTCATAGGGTATGAGCTAGGATATCTCCCAGAGTTTTTAGTAGCGATGATTCCAACCCAGATCCTAAGCCAATAGGACTGACTCACGATGTCAGATTCTCTAGACGTACAGATAATACCGGCGGTTCTACCAAAGAATCTAGAAGAACTTGAAATGGCGCTTGCTAGTTTGCGTGGTGTGGCGCCTGTAATCCAAATTGATCTTGTTGGGGAAAATATTTTAGCAAACGAGACAGCAATGCCTCTGTGGGAAAGTTTTGATTTTGAATTCGACATTATGTTGCCGGACCCTGCGGCGCATATAGAAAAGTGCGTTGCGCTCGGCGCGTCACGTATCGTTGTACATGCAGATGGAAAAAATGCGAAGGAGGCTCTGGAAAGCATGCAGCATTTGCGCGGGGGAAGTTGTGCCGTAGAGGCGGGGATTGCATTGCGTGCACACGATGAGCCTTCAGCACTCGCGCCCTTTGAGGGGCTCTTCGACTACGTACAGGTTATGGGTATAGACACTATAGGTGTGCAAGGTGAGCCGCCAGACCCTCACCATAAAGAACTCGAACTTTTGAAAGCTCTTCGTGTGCTGTACCCAACTCTTCCGCTGCAGTGCGATGGGGCGGTTGGGGCACACCCCCGCGAAGTTGCAGAGGCTGGCGCCACACGACTTGTCATTGGGTCGGGGATTACTAAGGCAGAAGATCCTTTGGAAGCGTTTGAACGCTTAGAAAAAACCTTGAGATATGAAAATTAATACAAGAGGATTTACGCTGATTGAACTCCTCGTTGTTATATCTATTATCGGGGTTCTGGCGTCTATAGTCCTCACTTCACTTACAAGTGCGCGTGCCAAATCTCGCGACGCTGTTCGTGTAGAAACATTACGTCAAATAAAAATTGCGCTCGAATTATATTATGATGCAAACAATCGCTATCCTGCGAGTGTGGTAGGCGAATTATTGAGTGGTGTTATTGGCCTTGCTCCAACATATATAGGAGTATTGCCTGTCGATCCAAAAAATGTTGCACCTTACCAATACTATTATTACAGTGTTTCGCCATATCAAACGTACGGACTGCTAGGTGGTTCAGAGAGTACGGGCACGTACTGTCTTTTTCATAAAGAAGGCGCTCCACCCGGCTGGCTTCCATATCCTCCTTGTTAAGATTTATAAAAATGAAAGGAGCTAAAAAGTAGTATACTTTCTGTAGCTATGGTCCTCACTGAAGGAAAAATAAAAGAGTTGGAGCTTAAGGCGGAGGCTGTCCGCGAGACCATTATTGAAATGTTAATGGCTGCAGGTTCTGGACACACAGCGGGCCCGTTAGGTATGGCTGATATTTTTACAGCATTCTATTTTCATATCCTTACACAGGATCCAAAACATCCAGAGTGGGAAGATCGCGACAGGCTTTTCCTTTCGAATGGTCATATTGTGCCCGTACGCTACGCGGCAATGGCCCACGCAGGATATTTTCCTATTGAAGAGTGCTTAACGTTGCGTAAATTTGGCTCACGCCTGCAAGGCCACCCAGAGCGCATGCGCTTGCCGGGTCTTGAGAGCACGTCCGGGCCACTAGGCTCCGGGCTTTCACAGGCGACAGGGTATGCATACGGTGCGCGTATGGATGACAAAAAGTTCCGAGTGTATTGCGTGATGAGTGATGGTGAACAGGATGCCGGCAATATATGGGAGGGCGCCATGTTTGCAGGGAACAATAAACTTTCAAATCTTACGGCTATTATGGATAGAAATAATATCCAGATAGACGGCATGACAGAACATGTGATGCCCTTGGAAAACCTTCGCGAAAAGTACGAAGCGTTTAATTGGCACGTGATTGAAGTTGATGGGCACAACATGCGCGAAATTATTAACGCGGTTGAGCAGGCGAAAGCAATCTATGAACGGCCTACGCTTATCTTGGCGCACACGATCCCAGGGAAGGGAATTAAGGAGATAGAATTTGATTACAAGTGGCATGGCAAGCCGCCGACACAGGAGGAGGGGCAGAAGTTTTTGAAAGAATTACGAACATTGAAGGGTGCGATACTAAGTGAACACGAGTAACAATATATTTATGGCAAATCCACAACTCACTGCATATATACGAGAGAATCTTACGAAGTTTTCTAAAGAGGCTGTTATTCAGTCGCTCTCAACTGCGGGGTGGTCAGCTATAGATATTTCTGCTGCCTTTATGGAACTTGAACATCCAGCGCCTCCCGCTCCCGCTCCCGCTCCCGCTCCAACGCCTGTAGCTCCAGCTGTAACTGAGCCTACGGTAGTTCCAGCTCCGGCAATTCCGCCAGCATCTTCGATAGCTATAGAAATTCCAGCAGCGGCTCCGGTAGTTGCTCCAACAATTAGCACGCCACCTGTACAGGCAAAATCACCAATACAAACTGCAGCGCCACAAGATTCAAACTCAGCGTTCTTAGCTGAAATGACAAAGCGCCGCAAAGAAGCAGAAGCAATGCATCCGCAAAATCAAACTATTGAACAAGGAGGCGTCTCAATCTCTGTAGGTGGATATACGCCTTCGCAGAGTACGGTGACACAAGGTGGGCTTGTTGGGATGGTAATGAAAACAGGATTGGTTAAAACTGAACAGCAGGCAAACGTGGTGCTTATCGGTATTATTATTGTCTGCTTAGGAACCGCTGCGTGGTTCATTTTATAGCGCCACCTAGAATGAGTATTAGATCTGCGGTAAAGGGTTTTACTCTCATCGAACTTCTCGTTGTTATTTCTATAATTGGATTACTAGCCTCTATTGTATTTTCATCACTCTCGAGTGCGCGGTACAAAGCTATGGATTCAAAACGTGTTTCTGAGCTTGTGTCTGTACAACAAGCGCTTGAATTGTATTACGCAACCAACGGTGTCTATCCTACGACAGGGTTTGCGTGGCTTGGAACATGCACCTTTCCTGGATGGACCACGGCAACCGTCGATTATATTCCTGCCCTTGTTCCTACGTATATGAACGCGCTTCCGAAGCCTCCTGCAAGTGATGGTGCTACCGTTGACTGTTACATGTATCTTTCAGACGGTGCGAATTATAAATTCCTTCAACATGCAGCAGGGGCAACTGCCAACTATACGTACGCTCCTGGGTTTCTCGACCCTCCACGCGACGGAGGATCGAATCTTAGTGTTGTAGAAGGAACTGGCTCTGGGGCGTGGGCACGTTCTGTATATTCCAACACAACATTCGGCGGATACTAGTTTTTCTAGTTTATACTTACACGTAATGAAACCCCGAGGCTTTACACTCATTGAACTTCTCGTCGTTATCGCCATCATTGGCTTGCTCGCCTCAATTGTTATGGTGTCGCTCAGCAGTGCGCGAGTCAAAGCTCGAGACGCACAGCGCGCAGCCGCCCTCCATCAAATTCGAGATGCTGTCGAGTTATATGCAAGTGACAACGGGCACTACCCAAATTCTAATGGCGCATGGGCTTCGTTCGATTCCCCGACATATGCTCCAAACCCTATTATCGCTCCAAGCGCTGCGACACTGTCCATCGCGCTTGCGCCATACATAAACAATGAAGCGGATCCTAAAAATTTAGGCACTGACAGCGGCTATTTATATATGGGCGACAATAATAATTATTGTATTTTAATTTGGCGCACGCCAGAAAATATGAATAATTTTTCAAAAAGCCTATGGCCGCCAACTCGCTGCACGACAATAGACAGTAGCGGACAATGTACAGCTCCATCGGCTGCCAATTCAGTTTATATTGGGACCGGTACATTCGCCGCAGGATGTTAGTGTATTGCTACAGAAGGCTGTTTCTACGATATACTTTAATTTATGTCTGCGCTTGCACAGTATCTCGTACAAAATCTCTTTGAGGAACCAAACTACGCGCCAACGCGAGATGGTTTTGGCCAAGGGCTTTTAGAACTTGGCGAAAAAGATCCACGGGTCGTTGCGCTGTGTGCCGACTTGTCAGAGTCTACGCGCATGCTCGCGTTTAAAGAAAAATATCCGGAGAGGTTTATTCAAGTAGGTGTTGCAGAGCAAAATCTAGCAACTATAGCGTCCGGGCTGGCGAACTATGGGAAGATTCCATTTATTGCATCGTACGCAGCATTTTCTCCAGGCCGCAATAATGAACAAATTCGCACAACCATTTCTCTTAACAACGTCCCTGTAAAAATTGTCGGTTCACACGCTGGGCTTTCCGTCGGTCCCGATGGCGCGACGCACCAGGCGCTTGAGGATATAGCGCTTATGCGAGTACAGCCGAACATGACGGTTATTTCACCTTGCGATAAAGAAGAGGCGCGCAAGGCAACATTGGCAGCCGCGGCACATCCTGGGCCTGTCTATATTCGTCTTGCGCGTGAGAAGACGCCGGTGATTACTACTGCAGATACTCCATTTCAAATAGGGAAAGCTACAGAGCTATGGCAAGGTAATAACCCACAGGTGGCAGTGTTTGTAACTGGCCCGCTTGCTCACAATGCACTTCTGGCGGCCCAAGCGCTTGCGAGTGAAATTTCAGTAACGGTCATAAACATACACACCATCAAGCCTATCGATGAAGCAGCGGTCATTTCTTTTGCAAAACAAGCGGGCTCGGTAGTAACAGTAGAGGAACATCAGATTGCAGGAGGTTTAGGAAGCGCCGTTGCAGAAGTGCTGGCACGGAATTATCCAGTCCCTATAGAGTTTATTGGTGTGCATGACAGGTTCGGCCAGTCAGGGGAAGGTGTAGAATTATGGAGAGAATACAAACTCGACGCCTCCAGCATACAAGCTGCGATACGAACTGTATTCGCTAGAAAATTAACATAATATTTTTATGTTTGAACTCACACAACGAAAGGCAAATATTTTTCGCTCATGGATTAATCCATTTATAAGTTTGATGTTCGTGGGAAGTTTTTCCCTCGGCGCATTTCTGATCGTATACAACACTGCCTTTGGGAAAAATCCAATTGCTGAGGTGTTTACCTCAGCAATTGAAAGCCGCACAACCTTGCCGGACAAATAGACTAGAGACTGGTTAGTTTGTATTCAGCAGGGGCTGAACGAAGATATTCTTCGAGTTTTTCTCGACTGAGCAAACCTTTTTGTGCGCCAACTTCCTGCACAACAGACATTGCATTTATTGGTCCCCAAAGAAGTGCTTCCTGGAAAGGTTTTCCAAGCGCCAAGGCTGCTGCTACAGTTGATGCAAATGCATCTCCGGCGCCTGTGCGTTCAAACGGTGCTCGCGCATCTGGGTACATGGGTGCAAACCAGTATGCGCCCTGTTCATCGCGGGCATACGCACCTTTGCGGTCGTCAGTAATAACCACAAGTTTTGGACCCAACGCGTGGAGTCCGTCCAATAACTCTTTTTTATTATCAGTTGGCTCAAGCCCCAATATGCGCTCCGATTCTTGTTTATTGCATACGAACAATTCTGTACGCGCATAAATATCTTTAAGAGCCTCAATACCGAGCTTCATTTGGAATGTCCCTGGCTGGAAGGCGAGCTTGGTGTCTGGGTGTACGACAATCCATTTTGCAATCTCCTGGTGATACGGTAGAGAGTTGTCGGCGAGAGAAGAAAGATATATCCATTTTGTATTCTCTGGAATTTCAGGAAGGCGATAGTCGTAGTGTTCGTGTTTTACCAAAATTGTGCGCTCTGTTTCGTACCACAATACATAATGGTAGTTGCTAGGTCGCGTTGGGTCTTTGACCATAAACGAAATATCAACGCCTTCTTTTTTAAGCACATCGAGACAGTCTTCGCCGTACCTATCTTCACCAATATAAGCTCGAAGAGCTGCTTTAATGCCTAGGCGGGCAGCGGAAACAGCCGCATTTGATGCGTTTCCGACGGCAGCCGCAAGCTCAAAGTGGTCGTAGGGGATTTTATCGCCCCAGCGCATGCAGATCTCGCAGGACTCATCGTTTATATTGCAATGAACTCGCGCCTCTTTAAGGCGAATGAAGGGCTCAGTGACAATGTCACCAATTGCAAAGAAGTCTATAGATTCATCCATATGTTAATTATATCTCATATATAATAGAGAGTATGAAAACCTTGAAAGAATTAATTTCTGAATACAGAACAGCAGGAAAGGCGTTGGGGCATTTTAATTTTTCAGACTCAAACCAGTTGCAAGCTATAGCTGCGGCCGCAAAAGAAACTGGGTTGCCAGTGGTTGTGGGATTGTCTGAGGGTGAGCGCGAATTTTTCCCTATAGCACAAGCTCGTGCGCTCGTTAATTTTTATAACGAACAGGGTGTAGAGATGTATTTGAACGCTGACCATACGTATGGTGTTGAAAAAGTGCAGCATGCGATAGTAGACGGTGTTGATTCCGTTGTGGTTGATGGCGCAAAACTTCCGTTTGAAGAAAACTCTCACCTGCTTTCAACTTCTGTAAAGTACGCGCGCGCAAGCGGCCGCGAAGTGTTAATAGAAGGAGAACTTGGGTACATCGGCACATCGTCCAATGTTATGGAGTCGCTTCCTGAAGGCGCTGCAATTACAGAAGACATGATGACCAAACCGGAAGATCTGCGAAGATTGGTTGAAGAAACCGGTATAGATTTAGTTGCGCCAGCGGTCGGGAACATTCATGGCATTGTCTTGCATGGACAACCAAAACTTTCCATCGCACGCATTGCGGCCTTAAATATGGCGGCAGGTGTACCTCTTGTGTTACACGGAGGCTCAGGTTCTTCAGATGAAGAATTCCAGCAAGCCATACAGGCAGGCATTGCGATGGTCCATATAAATACCGACCTTCGTGTTATCTATCACGACACTTTGAAAAAGACCTTGGATGAAGGAAAGGAGACCACTCCCTATAAATTCCTCACTCCCTCAGTCGAGGCAACGCGCGACTATGTAGCCCAAAAGATGCGTTTGTTTGCAAATATGTAGGTTTTTAGGTATATTGTCCCCACATGCAATTGGCAGTAGAAAAACGAGATACAAAGGTAAAAGCAGCGGCTATCCGCAAGGGCGGCTTTATGCCTGCAGTAGTCTACGGCCGCAGCGAGGAATCAACTCCTATTTCTGTTTCCCGCAAAGAATTTGAAAAGCTCTTCAAGGTAGCAGGTTCAGCAACCGTTATCACTCTCAAGGGTTTGGGTGAGGAAAAGGATGCCCTTATCCACGAAGTAGAATTCCACGCAGTTTCTGGTGAGCCTCTCCACGCTGACTTTTACGCTATTGAAAAGGGCCAGACTGTTACTGTGTCTGTACCGTTTGAATTCGAGGGCGTTTCTCCTGCGGTAAAAGATCTCGGCGGTATTTTGGTGAAAGTTATCCACGAAATTGAAATGGAGGTGCTTCCAAAGGATCTTCCAAACCTTATCCACGTGGATATTTCAAAACTTACAACCCTCGACAGCAAGATTTTCGTATCAGACTTGAAGCTCCCATCAAGTGCTGTTCTTAGCATCCCAACCGATGAAGTGGTTGCAATGATTGATACTGCTAAGGAAGAGACTGAAGAAAGCGCTCCTATGGACCTTTCATCTATTGAAACCAGCGTTGAGCGCGGTAAGAAAGAGGAAGAAGCTCCTGCAGACTCAGCAGAATAAAAATGAACATGAAGAAGTCGCCCAAAGGGGCGGCTTTTTTGTTACACTTATGAGATGGACATTTTGGTGAAGCGGCTTTCTGCTGTAGTCATAGCCATCGGATTTTTGGCGGCCATTGTGATACAACAGCCAACAATAACCAAGGCGCAAGATTCAACCAATGTTGATGGCTACCGTGCGCAACTCCAAGCCCAGTTGAGCGATTTGGAAAAACAAATTGCTCAGCAACAGGCCATTCTCGACAGCGCACAGAAACAGGAACAGTCTCTCTCGCGCGATATCAGCATTCTCAACGCACATATCAAACAAGCACAGTTGGCCATCCAAGCTCGTACGCTGGCCATCCAACAACTGACATCGGGCATAGGGGATAAGCAGAACAAAATATTCGGTCTTAACTCTCAATACAATGCCGAGCTTGAATCGTTGGCGGCAATTATGCGCGAGAAAAATCAGCTCGACACAGCGTCCCTGGTCGTGGTCGCACTTTCATCAGAAGATGTTTCAGAATTTTTCTCTGACCTCGCTACGTTCGACCAAATAAACGCGCATCTTCAAGAGTCATTTATGGAGATAACTGATACTCGCACTCAGACTGAGGCAGAAAAGGCCGACCTGGAAGAACAGCTTGAAGAGGAAACACAATTGCGCCAAGTCCAACAGCTCCAGCAACAGCAGATACAAGCGCAGCAGGCACAGAAGCAGAAGATTCTAACTGAAACAAAAGGTCAAGAAAAAACATATCAAGCTATCATCGCGCAGAGCAAGAAATCTGCCGCACAGATCCGCACGGCACTTTTCCAACTCACTGGTTCTGCAGCTATCCCATTTAGTACCGCCCTTGAGTATGCAAATCAGGCAAACAGGGAGACAGGTATCCGCCCAGCATTCCTTTTGGCAATAATCCGCGTGGAATCAAACTTAGGGCAGAACGTTGGTAGTGGTGTATGGACTGTCGACATGAAGTCTCCTCGCGATACCGTGCCTTTCCAAGCAATTGCTGCAAGCTTAGGTCTTAACCCAGACACTCTGCCGGTATCTAAGAAGCCATGGTATGGGTATGGAGGAGCTATGGGTCCGGCTCAGTTTATCCCTTCGACCTGGGCGATGTATGCAGGCTATGCCGCGCCGGACTATAAGTACAACCAGGCGAAAGACCGCGTCGGCAAACGTACTGGAAACACTCCTCCTAACCCTTGGGAACCTGAAGATGCATTTATGGCAGCCGCGATTTATCTAACCGACAACGATGCGGACAAGCAGACAACCGCGGCAGAGTTTAAGGCAGCGATGTGCTACTTGGCTGGGTGCGGCAATGTAAACAATAAAAGCCTTCAGTTTTATGGCGAGCAGGTTGCTGACTTCGCGGTAGAATACCAGTGTCAGATAGATATCATTACTGGCAATTCAAACAGTAAGGCCTGCAGTTAAATACATGTATGTTGATACGTATGCACCGACACCGCGGTTTTACACTCATAGAGCTCTTGGTTGTTATTGCAATAATTGGTATTTTGGCGTCAGTAGTTTTTTCATCACTCAATTCAGCACGCTCAAAGGGGAGGGATGGCTACCGGGCAACATCTATACGGCAAGTACAAAAAGCATTTGAACTTTACGCCGACGACAATAATGGGAATTATCCGGTTTTTGCAGGGTGGTATGGAATGGATTGCGCCTCTACAAGTTGTGATGCGGCTCACAAGGCCGCTCTCAACGCAGCATTTGTTCCTACGTATCTTCCTTCTTGGCCGCGCGATCCGAGCGCCAACGGGGGTGCAGCTGATTGGGGGATACAAGTCAGCTCGAGCGCCACAGGTTACACGATAGTTACCTTCAATAGTGTGGAAAATGCTTGCAACCCAAGGAGTCTGATTGGAGGCTATAACAATAAGAGCTATGTTATCTGTAGCGGCCCTCTTTCATACTACTGTCCCGGACACGGTAGCTATGTAGCGCAGTGTCCTTGATTTTCAGTTTCCGTGTGCTAATATATCCGCATGAAAGCAGAAACCCACCCAACATATTTCCCTGAGGCGAAAGTCACGTGTGTATGTGGCAATAGCTTTGTTGTTGGCTCAACAACAGAGTCTCTTAAGGTTGAAATCTGCAGCGCATGCCACCCGTTCTACACTGGTAACGAGAAAATCCTCGACACTGCCGGTCGCGTGGAGAAATTCAAACAGCGCCGCGCTGCTGCTAAGAAGTAGCTACCCAATGCTTCACAAAAACCTCCCCTTTGCTCGCCCGGCACCTCGACGCGGCTCGCGTCGGGGAGTTTTTGTTTCGCTTACTCTATGGATATAGATATAACCAAATACAAAGAAAATCCAAAGACTGCATACTTCGCAGTTGAGCTTGAACGGTTGCTTGTAGAAGAGGCTGAAGTAAAAGAGTTGGCAGCGGGGGATTTAGGCGAACTTGCCAAGGATGACCTTGTCCGTATTGAAGATCAAAAAGCGGCACTTATTGCAGAAATAGAAAAAATCCTCGCCAAAGAAAAACAGGAAGAAGAGTTTCCGAACGAAGCTATTATGGAAATTCGTGCAGGTACGGGCGGTGAGGAGGCGGCTCTGTTTGCAGAGGAACTCGCCCACATGTACAGCGCCTATGCAGAAGCCCAAGGCTGGCAGATACGCATACTTTCAGAATCTAAGACAGACCTGGGCGGGTATAAAGAAGTTATGCTCGAGCTTAAGGGTTTGGGCGTATACAAACGTATGCGCTTTGAAACTGGCGTGCATCGCATCCAGCGCATTCCAGCGACGGAAAAATCTGGCCGTGTCCACACCTCAACCGCCTCGGTTGCTATGCTTCCTATTCGTAAAAAACACACGGTTGAAATCAATCCTGGCGATATTGAAATGGAGTTTTCTCGCGCAGGAGGCGCGGGAGGACAGAACGTCAACAAGGTGGAAACAGCTGTGCGTATCGTCCACAAACCCACAGGTATTGAGGCGCGCTCACAGTCGGAACGTAACCAGCTTGGTAACCGCGAAAAAGCCATGGGGGTTCTCTTGGCCAAATTGGAACAGTATGAAGAAGAGAAGGCGCGAACAAAACTCTCTGCTGACCGTAAGGAACAGATAGGTACAGGCAGCCGTTCGGAAAAGATCCGCACCTATAACATCCTCCAGGACCGTATTACCGACCACCGCCTTAAGGAAAGCTGGCACAACCTGCCCATTATCTTCCAAGGCAACCTGGACCCCATCCTGGACGCCCTGGCTGGGGCGGAGGGCAACTTTAGCGAGGGAGGGGAGGATAATGAGTAATGTCGCGGATGCCGGAGCAAGACCGGGCCGCGGTTCGGAAGAACCGATCGGACGGACTTGCGCAGGCTTCATCTAAATGGTAACTTAGCTGGGTCTCTATGGAAGAAAATAAATCAATAATCGACACTTTGTTCAAGCTTGGCGCCCACTTCGGGTATGCTAAGTCACGCCGCCATCCTTCGGTGGCTCGTTATATTTTCGGTACAAAAGGCGGTACTGAGCTCTTTGACTTGGAGCAGACTGCCGACTCTCTTTCTTCAGCACTCGAAGTCGTAAAAGGCCTCGCAGGAAGCCGCAAGACCATCCTTTTTGTTGGTGGTAAGGCAGAATCACGCGAACCATTGAAGCGTGCAGCAGAACGCCTTAACTTGCCATACGTAGCGTCTCGCTGGATCGGCGGTACTCTCACAAACTTTTCTGAAATCAAGAAGCGTCTTAACCTTTTGTCAGAGCAGACAGATCAGCGCGAAAAAGGCGAACTCGCAAAGTTCACTAAGCACGAACGTTTGCTCATTGACCGCAACATCGTAGACCTCGAACGCATGTTCGGAGGCCTCAAAGGTATGACAAAAATGCCTGATGCAATGTTTGTCATTGACCCAGGACATGAAAAGGGCGCGATTGCTGAAGCAGTCCAGCTCAACATTCCTGTTATCGCACTTCTCAACACAGACTGCGATATGGCCGGTGTAACATACCCAATCCCTGCAAACGATTCTTCTTCACACGTTATCTCATACGTTCTCGACGAAGTGGCAAAGGCATACGAGCAGAACATTGGCACAGCAACAAACCCTGAGTCGCTCGCAGCACAGCCAGCCGCTAACTAGCTCAATCAATTAATCGTTAGTTCGTTTTCTATGGAAATAACTACTGAAGCAGTAAAAGAGTTGCGTGATAAGACAGGCATTTCTGTTATGGAGTGCAAGAAAGCACTTACAGAAGCAGGTGGTGATATGGAAAAGGCCATGGAGGTCCTTAAGACACGCTCAGCTGCTATGGTTGCAAAGAAGTCAGACCGCGAACTTGCGGCAGGCACAGTTGCTTCTTATATCCACAATGCGGGCCAGGTAGGCTCAATGGTAGTTCTCTGCTCAGAGACCGACTTCGTGTCAAAGAATCCAGAATTTGAAGCGCTTGCACGCGACATTGCGATGCATGTCGCTGCGATGCGCACTGAGTCTGTAGAAGCGCTTGTTTCTGAGACCTTTATCAAGGATCCATCAAAAACTATTGCAGAACTGCTTGCTGGTGCAACGCAGAAGTTTGGCGAACGTGTAGAGGTCAGCAAGATAAGTTGTCTTGCAGTTCACTAATGCTAGACTAAATGTATGGTGCTTTTTTTCACCGTATTACTTGGGATATCCATCGTCGGGCTTGTTTCTTTGTTAGCTATAAAACGTTGGGAATTGCGCACGGGCAACATGTTGCTCGCAGGCGTCCGTCCCCAGGTGTCACGGGCGTCCCATCGTGTTATGGTGTGGATCGAGCGTGTACTGCCGCACCTCATGACACAGCTTGCACGCCGCGGAGTGAACGAGGGACGGGTCCTCGTACACCGTGGAGCAGCGCATTCGTTGCTGTGGGCGGAGCAGGGGCTCGAGCGCGTGCTTGCTAAACTGCGCGGCGTTACAGAGCGTCCTCGCAGCAATAAAGAGGCTTCAGCCTTCTTGCGCGAGATAGCTGAGCACAAGCGCCAGCTTGTGCAAGATAAACAGGAGCGTCCAGTTCAAGAGGAGAAAGAAGCCCAGGAATAATATCGCCGCCTTAGCTCAGTTGGTAGAGCAACTCTTTTGTAAAGAGAAGGTCCCCAGTTCAAATCTGGGAGGCGGCTCCAAGAAGAATCTAGTTCGTAGGGGTTGTGGAAGTGGCGAGAGTTTTAAGCTCTGGCATTATCTTCTGTAGTTCGTCGAGTGGTTTAAAACCAAAGATCGGAGCGCGACCGTTGATGATATAGGCAGGCAATGGTCCTGATACTTTATAGAGCGACTCAAGCGTTTTAAGGGCAGAGAGGTCGAGGTTGTAGTCGAATGAGTACACGCGTAGGCCCGGGTATGTTTGGCGGAGGTAGGTGAGGACCTGACCAGCTTCACCGCACTGTGCGCAGTCGCCAGCGTTTGAATAGAAGTAGAGAATATAGACTGGTTTCAAATTACATTTTTTAGAAATCTGCTCGAGTAACAAGTAGTCTTTAATCTGAAGCAACGAATACTGCTTCTTAAGCAAGATAACTTGCTTGTTGTCTGAACCAAGATTTTGTTCCGCGACAGAAAGGCGTGAGGCAAGGGAATTGAGTTCGTCAGACAAGATGTCATTTTCTTCAATAGTCTTGCAGTCGAGGTTGCCAAGCAGGTCGAACTGAGTTTCTGACGAAAGGATGTCTATAGAGATGCTTTGTTCCGTTGCAGCAATGTCAGCGATGCGTGCCTGGTTAAAGCGCCACGCAGCGTAAAAAGCGGTGGCAAAGATAGCCGCCGTTATAACCAATGTAAGTAAGTATTTTTTCCAAGCCATTTAATTTAGCGCGTTAGGTGAGCCACCCGCGTTCCTTGGACAATACAGTATCCCAGCCTGCACGCGCAAGCCAGAAGGGGGCGACGAATCCGTACAAGAGGAAATACGAGACAAACGAGACGAGGGTGAGTTTGGTGCCAGAAATGCGCTGTCCGATGAATATTGCAGTGAACATCATGCCGAGGGTGAATACGATAAGGAAGGTGAGCATGCTTGTATCAATAACGTACAGCCATTGAGGGGGTTGGGTTGGAAGTGAGAGAGAAATTGGCACATGTGTTTGCCAGAGTGAGTATGTCTTTGAAATAAAATATGAACTAAGGCTCCATGCTGCATAGCCTGCCGTGTAAAGGCCAGCTATAAACCCAGCAAGACCAAGCGGCAGTGCTAGCATGCCGAAGTTCCCATACTTCTTATTGAAATATACATATGAGTAGTCGCGAGAGTTTTCAAGAAAGCCTCGTGACCAGCGTGTGCGCTGGCGTATAAGTGCACCAACAGTTTTTGGAACATTGGTATGAACAAACGCAGTGTGGACATTCACGAGTTTGAGGCCGTTAACGTGTATACGGAACGCCATCTCCATGTCTTCTGTGTGATGGGCTTTGCGGAATGGCCCGACTATTGAAAACAGCGTGCGGCGGTAAATTGAGAATGGTCCTGGAAGAACCGAGATTGCGTTGATATTGTCGAACATCTTCTTGTAGAAAATACCGAATGTATATTCAACGGACTGCATCAGTTCGAGGATGTTGCGTGGGCGGTGTACTTTCATCGCAGGCGCTGCTGCCATAATCAATGGGTCGTCATTGAACGCTTTTACCATTTCAATAAGCGCGTCTTTTTCAACGAAGGAGTCGGCGTCGAGGCAACCAACAAGTTCGCTATCTGAATGTTCAAGACCAAAGTTGAGTGCAGAATATTTGCTGCCCTCGTTTTTCTTTTGGAAGATTTTTACTTGGGGATTGTGTGCAAATTTTTGTGCCGCTTCAAATGTATTATCGGTAGAGCCGTCGTCGATTATAACGATAGAGAGCTTGTCTTTTGGGTACTCCATCTCAAGGAGAGAATCTATCGTGGGTGCGAGTGTGTCGCCTTTGTTCCAGCAAGGAACCAAAATAGCCACGCTTGGGTAGCGCGTCGGCAAGGCCTTTGTCTTCTTAGAGGGGCGCTTTTCGAGGAAGGAGATAAGAAGAAAAACCTCGAAATAGACGGCCAGGAACAGGCACACATAGATGCCCGAAGTACCAATATCCATAAAGATGAGTATACGGTATACTGGGCCGTATGAAAAGCGAATTAACGCCGGAAAATAAGGGCGAAATGCGTGGACATATGCACCCGATAAGCTCGCTTATTCGTGAAGCAAATAAGATTTTTTCTGACATGGGTTTTGCCTTTGCCTCCGGCCCTCTGGTTGAGAGCGAATGGTACAACTTTGACTCACTCAACGTGCCAAAAGACCATCCAGCACGCGACATGCAGGACACGTTCTTTATGAAGGACGAGCCAGAGACAGTTCTGCGCACACACACCTCTCCTGTGCAGGTCCGTTACATGGAAGAACAACTTAAAAAGGGGATCCAGCCACCGTACCGTGTTATCGTGCCTGGAAAAGTATTCCGCAACGAAGCGACAGACATGACGCATGAAGCAGAATTTTTTCAGATTGAAGGTCTTGCTGTTGGTGAAGACATCACACTCGCACACTTGAAAGGCACGCTCGAAAGATTTTTTAAAGAATTATTTAAGGGAGTAAATGTTGAAGTTCGTTTTCGTCCGAGCTTCTTTCCGTTTACTGAACCTTCAGTAGAAGTTGATATGCGTTTGATGGGCGAGACTGCGCCGGAGAAACTTCGCGGCAAATGGATAGAAATGATGGGTGCGGGCATGGTGCATCCAAACGTTATTAAAAACGCAGGGCTGGATCCTCAGAAATATCGCGGGTTCGCCTTTGGTATGGGTCTGGACCGCCTTGCAATTGTTCGCTGGGCAATAGATGACATCCGCCTTATGCACTCTGCTGACCTCCGCTTCATCAATCAATTTTAAATATGAAAGTTTCTAAACTCTGGCTCGATAAATTCTTTGATGCTCCTCTGCCAAACGCAGAAGCACTTTCTGATGCGCTTACATTCCATGCGTTTGAGATAGATGGCGTGGATAAAGTGGGTGAGGATGAGGTGCTTGATGTAAAAATCACAGCAAACCGAGGGCACGATTGCTTGTCGCACCGTGGAATTGCAAAAGAACTCTCAGCAATTCTTAAACTGCCATTTACTCACGACCCCTTTGTTGCTTCGAAAACAGTTGCTTCTCTCGCTGCAGGTCAGCAAGGGGACGTTCGAGAAGCAACTGTTTCCGTCGCTCTCGACACACCTCTTTGCAAACGCTATATAGCTGCAAACATTAAGGGCGTAAAAGTTGGTCCCTCGCCTAAGTGGCTCCAAGAAAGACTTGAGGCAATAGGTCAGCGCCCTATAAACAACGTTGTGGACGCAACAAACTTTGTCATGTTTAACACTGGCCAGCCGCTGCATGCATTCGATGCAGGAAAGCTTACAAGTGTTGATGGAAAATATTCTATTGAAGTTCGTGCTGCAAAGAATGGCGAAAAGATGCTTGCGCTTGATGGCAAAGAATACGAACTTAAGGACTCGATGCTTGTTATTGCAGATGCAAACGAAGTGATAGGTTTGGCTGGCGTAAAGGGCGGCATGCCATCAGGTATCACTACAGATACGGTAGATATCATTGTTGAATCAGCAAACTTCGACGGCGTTACAACGCGCAAAACCGCAGCAGCTCTCAAGCTTCGTACCGATGCGTCGTCGCGCTTTGAGCAGGTTATTTCTCCAGAAATGTGCGCTCACGGTATTTCAGGAATGATCGAATTGATGCAGCGTCCGGATATGAATATGGGTGGGGAGGTAGTGTCAGTAGTTGATATATACCCACAACCACAACAACAAACCTACGTTTCAGTAACGGTCGAGCAAGTAAATAAAATACTCGGCACCAAGCTAACAGGAGCTGACATTGCAGATGTATTTCAGCGTCTCGGCTTTCCATACAAAGAACAGAGCGACATCTTTGAGGTTCAACCTCCAGCCGAGCGCCTCGACCTTACGATCCCAGAAGATTTGGTTGAAGAAGTGGGACGCATTATTGGTTACGACAAGATTGCTCCAGTTGAGCTTCCTGCATTCGCGACACAGCCTGAAATTAATGCTGGGTTCTATACAGCAGAAAAAGTTCGCGAAGAATTGATGTCGCAGGGCTATTCAGAAGTAGTCACGAGCGTTTTTGCAGAAACTGGAGAGCGTACTGTTCTCAACAAAGTTGATGGGGTAAAACCGTATCTTCGTACCAGCCTTATTTCAGGATTGAATGATGCCGTCAAGAAAAATATTCCTAATAAAGATTTACTTGGAATTAAAGAAATAAAACTATTTGAGATCGGCACTGTCTGGAAAGATGGAAAAGAAATGATGATGGTTGGAATTGTTACAGAAAAACAGGCTGCTGTTGAAGAACCTTTGGAAATGCATGCACCAAGCGCTGCTCCTACTCAGTATGAAAATCTTCCGCTGTCTGAGACTCAGCAATACAAGCCGTTTTCTAAATACCCATACATTGTGCGCGATGTGGCCGTTTGGGTACCGAATGATACCCAAGCAAATGAAGTAGAGGATTCCATTCAGAAAGAGGCGGGGGAGTTGTGCAAGAAAATTTCACTCTTCGACCGTTTCCAAAAAGCTGACAAAACTTCGCTCGCATTCCGCCTTATTTTCCAATCGTTCGATAAGACGCTTGAAGATTCTGAAGCAAATACTGCAATGGAGAAAGTCTACGTCGCTCTCAAAGCAAAGGGCTTTGAAATACGTTGATTTGTAAGGCTACTTTTCCACTTTTAAGCTTTCAGAAAGCCCCGGTCTCTGGTATACTAATTGCATAACCCAGCCGGGGTTTTATCTTTATATGGCTGCTGACAAAACTAAGAAATCAAACTACGACGCGTCGTCAATTACAGTTCTCGAAGGGTTGGAAGCCGTACGTCGCCGTCCCGGCATGTACATCGGTACCACTGGTCCCGATGGTCTCCACCACCTTATTTGGGAAATCTTCGACAACTCACGCGACGAAGCCATGGGTGGTTTTGCTAATGACATCGAAGTAGTTATCTTGCCCGGTGGAAAAGATGAAGCCCCATTTATCCGCGTTGCTGACAACGGCCGCGGTATTCCAGTCGATGTTCACAAGGCAACGAAGGTTTCTGCTCTTGAAACTATTATGTCGACGCTCCATGCCGGCGGTAAATTCGGTGGCGAAGGATACAAAGTGTCCGGCGGTCTCCACGGCGTGGGTGCATCCGTAGTTAACGCGCTCTCAACCTATCTCCGTGCGGAAGTTCACCGCGATGGCGGCGTACACATGCAGGAGTATGCGCTTGGTAAGAGAAAGGCTGCAGTAAAAAGACTCGGCTCTTCAAAATTGCACGGCACAGTTACTGCATACCAGGCAGACCCTTCTATCTTTACAGCAGGAATTGAATATAACTTCGACAAAATCGTCTCGCACCTCCGCGAGCAGGCGTACTTGGTAAAAGGACTCCGTATCACCATCGTTGATGCGCGCAAAGCAGATGTAACCCTTCCTAAGGCAGGTGAGACATTGTTTATGCGCGACCAGCTCGGCGACTGCCCATCACAGACGTTCTACTTTGAAGGCGGTTTGCGCTCACTCATTTCGTTCTACAACCGCTACCAGAAACCAGTTCACAAGAATATTTTCTACATTGAGAAAGAATACATTCCAGCAAGTGGTAAAGAAGAAGATAGCGTTGCTGTTGAAATTGCATTGCAGTATGCGGACGATATGTCGTCACGCGTGTTCCCATTCGCAAACAACATCTACAACTCAGAGGGAGGTACACACATCACTGGCTTTAAGACTGCACTTACGCGTACGCTCAACGCCTACGGCCGCAAAAATAATGTATTGAAAGAGAGCGAAGAAAACCTCACAGGCGATGACGTGCTTGAAGGTCTTACTGCCGTTGTCTCGGTAAAGCTCCGCGAAATTCAGTTTGAAGGCCAGACAAAGGGCAAGCTTGGTAGCGTTGAGGCACAGGGTGCAGTCGCAAACATCTTTGCAGATGCCTTTAGCGAATTCTTGGAAGAGAATCCAGATGACGCTCGCTCTATCTTGCAGAAATCTATCCTCGCTCTCAAAGCTCGTAAGGCTGCTAAGGCCGCAAAGGACTCAGTGCTTCGCAAAGGTGCGCTTGAAGGCATGACGCTTCCAGGTAAGCTCGCAGACTGCCAAAGCAAAGACGCATCAGAATCAGAACTCTTTGTCGTGGAAGGAGACTCGGCAGGTGGCTCAGCAAAGATGGGTCGCGACCGCCGTACGCAAGCTATCTTGCCACTCCGCGGAAAAATCTTGAACGTTGAACGCGCACGCCTCGACAAGATGCTTGGCTCAGAACAAATCAAAAACTTGGTTGTGGCTCTCGGCACAGCTATCGGCGAAACCTTCGATATCAGCAAACTGCGCTACCATAAGATCATTATTGCAACCGATGCCGACGTGGACGGTGCACACATTCGTACGCTTCTTTTGACGCTGCTCTTCCGCCATTTCCGCCCAATCGTAGACGGAGGCTTTGTCTACATCGCACAACCACCTCTCTACAAAATCTCTCGTGGCAAGCAGGCGCAGTACGTCTATTCTGACGAAGAGAAAAACAAAGTACTCGGCAAAGATATAGATTTGGTTGAATCAGAAAGTGACGAAGAGTCGCCAGATGTCGCGGATGCCGAAGCAGAGCCGGCTGGATCTTCGGAAGAAGATACAGAGGCTACTGCGAAGGTTCCATCCAAAGCTCAAAATAAAATTCGTATTCAGCGCTACAAGGGTCTTGGAGAAATGAACCCAGAAGAACTTTGGGAGACAACGATGAACCCTGCAAACCGTGTGTTGAAGCAAGTTAATATAGACGACGCAGCAGATGCAGACCGTATCTTTGATATCTTGATGGGTGAGGACGTACCGTCCCGCAAATCATTTATCCAGTCCAACGCACGTTCAGCAAACTTGGATATTTAGACTACGCAAAAGCCTCTTAGAAAAGGTCCTCGGGGATCCTCGCTTCCTAGACGGAAGCTTTCGCCAGACCATTTTCTAAGAGGCTTTTTGCTTTGTTAATACGTGCGAGCGCTTGCAGTGTTGTTAGCCTCTGAGCTTTCGTACACGTAATTGTTTGGGTCAACAGTGACGGTCACAATATTTGAACCGTAGTTGTACGAGTTGTAGTTGTACTGGTTCTGATTGTACGGATAGTTAGTTGTGTTGCAGCCGTACGATACTCCAGGGTAGTTTGCGACGCCGTTATACGTGTAGTTCGCAGTGTATCCGCAGTTAGCAGGGTACTGGTATGACGTATTTGGATAACTATATGAGTATCCGTTTTGTCCTGGAGTAAAACCAAGCGTGTATACAACTTTGTCGCCAGGGTTCAACGCCTGCTGTGCGTTTGAAGTGTATGTGTACGTAGGCGACGCTGGAAGTGATGCGTTGAATGTCCATCCGTATGGTGCAACATTGCTACCGACGTTTTGAATAGTGAACTGTGCAGAGTAACGGCCGCCATAATTTGTTACTGAACCCATCGTTACTGCCAAGTCAGGAGAACCGTAGAAGGCTCGCGCGGTAGTTTTTGCAGGAACGTAGGTTGTTGAAGGCTTCGTAGTTGACGCTGGCTTTGCTGGCACAACGGCAGTCTTTGTAGGCTGTACCGTTGTGTTTGCATTAGCGTTTGCAGTAATCGCATTGGTTGCCAAATTTTTAGCAGCAACGGTGAAGGTTGTTGCGACTGGTGCAGTTCCGGTTACTACTGCAGTGAGTTGAACCTGTGCATTTGCATTGGTGTAGTTAAATGGAGTGTTACATGCGACTGCCTGTGTGCCGCCAGTTGGGAGAGGGGCCTGTACGCTCAAACCATCTGCGCATGAGTATGAGAATTGGTACGCGTAGTTGCCCGATGCGTTTTGGTGAGTGAAGGAAAGTGTAAATGGTATACCAGACTGGATTGTGCCAGGAACTGTTGCAACCATCTGTTCAGTCTTCTGTACTACGCCTGATGGGGAAGTGGGGGCGGTGTTAGCAAGGAAGCCGTAGAGCGTAAATGCAATTTGAATAATTCCCCAGGCGCCCAAAAGAAGTAGAGCAATGAGTCCAAGGATAGCAACACCGCGTAAAACACGGTCTTTAAAGGTGGGCGTGCCTGTATGTGCCTCTGAGTGTGTGTCTGTCATATGCTGGGAAATTACCATAGTTAAAAATCCTTGTCAAGTAAGGCTTTTTGTGGTGTTAGTGGTAGGTCTTGACAAAGGGTGCGATAAGCTTTATAATAGCTACATCGTACCAATTGGTTCCTGGAGATTCCATGAACTCAACTGGAAGAAACGAAATCTTTGAAACGGACCATCTCGGTCTATCCAACGGCCTAAGGAGGGCCTCATATCATGTTCAAGCGTATTGCTTTGGCCGCTTTGGCCGTCGTGTCCCTGTTTGCTTCCGCTTCGGCGAACGCACAGGGCGGCACTCCGTCGGACGTCACCCTCAATGCGCGGGTTCTCGGTTCCTACCGGTGCACTGTCGAGAACGGCAAGCCGGCAACTCCGGGCAACGGCTGGTGCAAGCGCAAGGGTACGACGACGGCTTCACAGCCGCCGGCGGTTGCCAGCGTTTCGCCTCCGATGCCTGCTCCGCAAGGACAGGTTGCGGCGCCGAACTTCGCTCCGATCGACCCTGACACCCAGGCCTTCCTGGATGAGCAGCGTCGCAAGGATGCGGCAGCGACGAAGCCGGCTCCCGTGGCAGCATCCGCTGCTCCGGTCAGCCGTCCGGCTCGAGTACATGCTCCGGTCGCTGCTCCTGCTCCGCAGGCGGCGCCGGCACCTGTCGCTTCGGCGACTGGTGGTTGCTGGATCAAGCATCCGCTGAGCAAGACCGCGTTGGTCGAGCTTATGCAGATGGATACGGCCGCGGCCGCGTGGAATGCCAATATGTGCATGACACCGGAAACCTGGGTGCGCGCGTTTGAGCGCATGCAGAACTGGGAGAGTGCCTCTTCTGTCACCAGCTTCGGTTCCAGCTTCCTGGCTCTCAAGGAGAAGGACTGCAAGGATGATGATCTGAAGAACATGGTGTTCGTCTCGCCGACTGGCCAGAAGACGCCGGCTGGCAAGTGTCAGGAAAACGAGATCCTTCTCGTCAGCACCTCCACCTACAAGCCGGTCTTCGCGCTGGTGGCTCGTCAGCCCCTGGTCGTGAAGGACGCGCTCTTCAAGAACCCCTAGCAATACGCTAGGAAGCAGTGGATGCGATTCTGCATCCACTGCTTGGACAAAGAAAAAGATCTTTAGTAACTTGTGCGCATCACTTGTCCATAAATACTTCATGTATTTGTGGATAAACTGACCTGCACAAGGTCAATTAGTAAATAAAAGAAAGATTATGAATACAGTAAATAAACACAACTCAGTAGGGAACGCAGTGTTCGGCCTTTTCCTCATGGTTGCATTTGCGGCAACACTTTCTTTTGGCTTTGTGCAAACGGCTCACGCTCAAGACTACGGAGGTGACTACTCATACACACCAGACTACGGTGGTGACTACTCATACACACCTGATTACGGTGGTGGATATGATTACACTCCAGACTACGGTGGTGGATACAGCAACAGCTATGACTATGGTTATAACGGTGGTTGTTGCGACTATAGCTACACTCCAGACTCTGGGTATTCGTATACTCCAGATTCAGGATATAGCTACACACCAGATTCTGGCTATTCATACACAGCTGACTCAGGTTACTCATACACCCCAGACGCAGGATATTCATATATTCCTGATGCAGGTTACACATACACTCCAGACGCTGGCTACACCTTTACTCCTGACACCTACAGTTATGGTTCGGGCTACTCAGGTGGCTTTGGCGGCTACGGTGGTTACGGTGGGGGCTATTCATATGGCGGCTACGGTGGTGGCGGTGGTTATACCAACGTTAATACCAACAGCAACTATACGTACTCATATAACAACTGTGTTGGTACGAATAACTGCAATACCGCAAATACTGTTATTACAAATCCTTCACCAACAGTTACCTACACATCTCCTACATACTCATATCCGTCATACCCAAGCTACTCGTATTCTCAACCGTACAGCTATACACCGCCAGTTATAATCACGTCTTCTGGTACGACTAACCCATACGTCAGCCTCTCATCAATTCCATATACTGGTCTTGAGCTCGGCTTCTGGGGAACGCTCGCATACTGGGGCTTCGTTATACTCTGGTGCCTCTTTGCGGCATATCTCGTCGTAGTGAAGCGTGTGCAGAATAAGTTTATGGCATTCCTCTTCGGTAAGTCTGAACCTGCGCATAACCCGTCGATCGGTTCTGTCGAACCGGGACAAGCTTCTGCTTCGGCATACGCGACAGTTTCTTCTGTCCAAACTTCTACTAAGCACGATGCGATCGACTCATTCATCATGGGTCAGATCCAGAATCGCGCTCGCGCCTAATATATAAAAATACCCCGCGATTGACTCAGTTCAGTTTGCGGGGTATTTTTTCGAAAGACAATGACAAATAAAGGAGCAATTAGAGAAGTTGGTGAACGTCGAGGCGCATTTGCGTTTGCGTTCATCTCCATATTTATTCTGACGTTTGTCTTCTTGAACAGTGTTGGCGTAACTCCCGAGCCAATACATCCAAAGGTTATTGACGGTCCGGTGACAAACACGCAGGAAACTCCTGCGACTGTATCGTCGCCTCAGATGCCAATACGTATTGTTGCGAAAGATGTTGGTCTTGATGCGACTATAGCCAATCCCGTCTCGACAGATGTTGAAGTGCTCGACCAAGCGCTTTTGAAAGGTGCCGTTCGATATCCAACCTCTGCGCAGCTTGGTGTTGAAGGAACAGTGCTTTTGTTTGGACACAGCAGTTACTTGCCCGTAGTTCATAATCAGGCGTATAAAGCGTTCGATGACATTCAAAAACTGAAAACCGGACAGATCATTCATGTCTACTCAGGAGACACTGACTATCAGTACAGCGTTGTCGGGGTGAGAGTCGCAGATGCAAATCAAGATTCTATTGAATTAACTCCGCAAGGAAAACACCTCACGCTCGTTACGTGTGACTCATTCTCAACCAAAAGTAATCGGTTCATTGTTACAGCAGATTTTGTAGGGGCATACTCGCTCGTCTCAAATTAAATTTGAGAGATGGTCGGCTATGTCTTCGCAACCCCACGCGAGTGGGGGTGAAGGAAGACGTTCGAAAGTTCTATTCAATTCTTTCCAGTCACAAGGAGGGTCATTATGGCCAAAAAGTTTATCGTAGCTCTGCTCGTCGTTCTTATGGCGAGCGGGTGTGCTCAGCCCAGACGTTCCGGACAATGGAGCGTTGCGCCTCAGCCTGCACCGAGCAGTTACCGGTGTACTCAAGACGGTAGGCCCGTACCGCCAGGCGCGGTGGGTCCTGGTACCGGCTGGTGTACGCCGAACGGATCAACTCCGGGAAGCAACTACAATGCTCCCGGCCCCTACAACACGCCGTACTACGGCAGCTAGAGGAGGACGTAATGCGATTCTTGAGTTTGCTTGTGATGACCCTTCTACTGGTCCTCGCAATTCCAAGTGTGGGAGATGCACAGCAGGTCGACTGCGGTGTAAACCTCACAAACCCGGCATGTTTGAAGCATCAACAGCAGCCGGGGCCTGTGGTTCCGTACTCTGATCTTCGGTGCTTCAACATTCACCAGAGCCGTGCTGGTATCGTCACCCTGAATATCTACGATGAGCGTGGCGTTCAGATCAATGCGGCAAATCCGCAGCATAGCCAGATAAAGAAGGAGTACGACACCTTCTGTATTGGTTCGCACTGGATGCTCAAAGGCTACACCTTCGAATGGTGTACCGATGACGCCGGTCGTGTCTGGTCACACCAGGCCATCGTCGACTACCATGCTCGTGGGTCAGCGCCGACCATCGAGCTCGTTCCTTCCTCGAACAATCTTCCTCATCGGCCTGCGTCGTTGCCTCAAACGCAACGTCGTCTCTGATGAGTAAACCGCAGGACCCCACAAGGGACCTGCGGTTTTTTCTATGGTGTCCTCATCAAATGTTCATGTGTTTTTAGGCACTATGCACTGCAGAGGTTCCATACGAGAAAGGGTGTTTTATGAAAAGACGTGTATTGCTAGCCGGAAGTTTGGCGGCTCTTTTGCCAGCTGCCTGCAAAACGGTGCAGGAGGACTATTCCTACCAGGCGGACACTACTTCAACTTCCTACAAACCTCCTGTGTGTCAGGTTGGTCAGGATGTTCACTACGATGCGGCAAGAAATTTCCACATCGATGTTCTCGTTGTTGGTGATGGAGCGCGTGCGTATAGCGCCATCGCCGAGCAGGGCAATAATGCCGGACAGACGCTCTACAAAACCGTCGGACGTTACTTCGGTGCGATGGAGGTGACGTGGCACTTAAACGTCAATCCAAAACGTTTGCCGTCGCATCTACCAGTCTTGATCGGCAACGGCTACTGCTTCGGCATGATGCCAGTACTGCCTGATGGCCCTGGTTGGTCCAAGGTGGTCGCATCAGTTCACGGTAAGGCGCAGGGCGGGCCAGTGGTGAACGGTCAGGTGGCACTTGTGCTTCCTCGCGCACCACTCACACAGTTGGTCGACAGTGGCGGGAAACATCTTTCGTTTATGCCCGCCGTGTCTTTGAATATCCCGACCAAGTACAACGCGCCCATTATTCGCGGTCGGTTTGCTGGGCAACCCAGTACGCAGATCGCGAGGCCAGGTGATACTCCTGGCATGAGCCATGTTGAACAGCGCGTCGTGAACGGAGAAAAAGCTTCGCTCTTCTACTTCGTTCACGGGAGTAACTAGCCATGCAGAGACGTACTTTTCTGCTTGGTGCGGCAAGTATCGCTACGCTTGCCTGCAATCCTGCGTCAGCCGACGACAGATTGTTCCACTGGCGCAAACCTGGTGGCGATCCGTACAGAGGAACGCTCGACAGCGCACTAAGCGCCTTCAGCGATCTGCTCGTGCGAGACCCAGATGTCACCGATGAACTGCGCCAGAAGGTTCATCAAAATCGAGGAACTCCGGCTCTCATCTTCGAGAACTGGCAGGTAACTCGCATGATGTTTGGTGCCGGTCAGCGCGTACCCAACGTCATCGTAGACTCATCTGACCTTGCTGCGTGGGGCAGCGCGTCTCGCCGGATGATGATGTACACCGCACAGCGACATGCTGGAGGGGAAGCGCGTTTCTATGCGATTTTCCGTCCAGAGGTCTGCAACAACTGGTGTATCAGGCTCGGGAGCCGTGTCTGCATCCTCGACACCGTGCTGTGCGACCAAGGGTGTACAAAGCTCAAGGCAAAACAGTACCAGTGAGGAATCAAAACGTTAGTTGGGAGAGTGGCTTCTGGCCTCACTCCCGACTTTTTCTCGAGTGCCGATGCTAATCGACGTTCGATAAAGAGCAAAATTACTAAAGAAAAAATAAATTTATTGTATATGTCGCAATTTTTACGGATCATCGGAGGCGTCGTATTGGCCAGCGGATTTATTTTTATTGCGGCACTAGTAACAAACGGTGCTGGACACGGCGATGTGTTTTTCCATGGAACTGCTGTACACGCACAAGACGGCGGTGGTGACGGCGGCAGTGGTGGAGGTGATGGCGGCGCTGGTGCAGGTGGCGACGGTGGTGCTGGCGGTGGTGCTGGTGGCGACGGCGGCGGAGACTCGGGCTCTGGCGGTGGATGTTGTGGCGGTGGTGGAGACACTGGAGGTGGCGCAGGTGACGGGGGTGGGGCAGGAGGTAGTGGAGGAGGTGGCGGAGTAGGAGGGTCATCAAATCCACCTCCACCAATAACATGTCCTGCTGGCACAACCGGCACCTATCCTAACTGTGTTATACCAACTCCAAACTGCCCCGCAGGAACTACAGGAACATATCCCAACTGCGTTATACCAACACCAAGTTGTCCGGCAGGCACAACGGGCACCTATCCTGACTGCATAGTTCCTGCGCCAGTAAATACGACAAACAATACGTGTGTAAATAATAGTTGCAACACTACAAATACTACGAACACGAGCAACAATACGACAAACAACAACGCCTACAACACGACCAACACAACCTCTAACTCGTATTCAAATTATCAAAACGGTTCGTACAGTTTTGCGACAGGTTGTCCTCAAGGATATGTAGGCGTGTATCCGCACTGCAACTTATTGCAAAGCAATATTGCATACAACTATCAGCGCCCTCAATACAATTACGCATATAATGCGCCGATATATGTGCCAGCTCCTATGTATCAAGTGCCAACGGTTACACTTTCAGCAATGCCGTACACCGGTCTTGAGCTTGGCGTAGTAGGTACGGTAGCCTACTGGATGTTCTTAATTCTCTGGACAGCGTTGGGTGCGTATTTGCTCATAGTAAAGCGCGTTCAAAATACGCTTGCAGACCAGCTCGGAATCTCCTTGTTCGGTAATTCGAAGCTGGTCTAGTTAAAAATCTTGACGAAAGAAGCTTGAAGTATAGAATTAACAGACCAAATCTCATATTTGGTTGGGGTCGGTAGAGACCAGAAAAGCTCCGTGAAAGCGGGGCCTTTTTGTTTTTATTATCGAATTTCTATACTTATTTGATGGTCTATTTCGCTATAATGTTCGCGTGTCGGTAACAGGCGTGGTGAAGGAGTTGATACTCATTTCGCCGGAGGTTCGAGTCCTCCTACCGACCTTAACTAGATATTTGCGCGTTCTTTGATGCGCTCGAGAGTTGGAGTGATGAAGTCTGCAACTGAAACAGCAGCTTTATCTCCATTGCGATTATTCTCAACCGTTATCGTACCTTCAGCCACTTCTTTGTCTCCGACGACGATAAAGCAGGGAACGCGCTGTTCTTTTGTTCCGCGAATGCGTTTGCCGAGAGATTCATTCATCGAGAGTTCTGCGCGGATGCCAGCAGCTTTTAGTTGCGCATGTACTTCTTTGGCGTATGCCTGGTGTGATTCTCCAACCGGAAGAATTGTAACCTGAACAGGTGAGAGCCAAAGAGGAAGTTTTCCGTCGAAGTGTTCAAGCAAAATTGCGGCACAGCGCTCAATCGAACCAGAGATAGCGGCATGTATCATCACAATACGCTCTTTTCCTCCCTTTTCATTTATACAGGTAAGGTCGAAGCGTTCAGGAATGTTCATGTCGAGCTGAATAGTTGCAACCTGCCATTCACGGCCTGCCGCATTCTTTGCCATAAAGTCGAGCTTTGGTCCGTAGAGTGCTGCTTCGCCTGGCCCTTCAAATGTATCTGCGCCGCGTTCTTCTGCGAGGCTGCGAAGCTCTGCTTCAGCTGCATCCCATACTGCAGGAGTACCGATGTATTTTTCTGGCGCAGCAGGGTCTCGGAATGAAAGACGTACACGCAAGGTAAATCCGAATTTTCCGTAAAATTCATCAACCATGTCCCAAATCTTTAGGAACTCTTCGTGCACTTGGGTTGTGCGGCAAAAGACGTGGGCATCGTCTTGAGTGATAGAAAGCACACGAGTAAGTCCGCCGAGTTCGCCCGACTGTTCGTCGCGGTACACCATAGTAGTTTCCGCATAGCGCTGCGGCATTTCGCGATAGCTGTGAGGATGGCGATCGAAGATCTGCGTGTGGTGAGGGCAGTTCATCGGCTTCATTGCGTATTCGCGGCCATCACGAGATGTGATCTTAAAAAGATCTTCAGCGAACTTGTCCCAGTGTCCTGACTTTTCATACAAGTCGCGCTTTGTGATGTGCGGAATAGTTACGCGTTCATACCCACGCGCTTCGCGCATTTCCCAAATAAATGCATCGAGTTCAGTTCTAAATGTTGTGCCTTTTGGAGTCCAAAGTGGAAGGCCAGAGCCGACCAAATCAGAAAATGTAAATAGGTCTAATTCTTTGCCAATTGTACGGTGGTCACGTTCTTCCATAATCTAGCGAGTGAGTGAAATAAAATTTATTTTGATTTCCGAGCGAGCGACGATTATATAGTCCGAAGGACTCTATATAAGCCAAGATTACAGCGCTTTGAGTGCCTCGGCAACCATAGAAAGTTCGCCATTGCGGTTTGAAAGGCGACCTTTGAGAGCAATGCACTTGTCGGGCACAAGAATAGCTTTGTATTCTTCGAAACTTTTCGGGAATACTACAGCCTCAATAGAGCCGTCGTAGTCAGCAATTTTTATAAATGCCATTTGGTCGCCGCCGCGAGTAAGTAGAGTGCGAACATCTTCTATCATGCCGGCAGCAACTGCTGTCATGCCGGGCATTATGCGCTGCTTCATTTCTTGAATGGTCATTGGGCGCTTAGAAAGCTGTTCTCGGAACTGGTCGAGCGGATGTCCAGAGATATAGAGACCCAACAATTCTTTTTCCCATACCAAGCGCTCAGGCATGGTTGCAACGGGTGCATCTTTTAGTTGGATATCAGAACCGCTGCTTTCTAAGCCTGCAAACAAAGAATCTTGCGACTGCTGTGCGCCAGCGTCGCGATGGTATTGCAGAAGGAGTTCCAAGTTTGCATTCATCTGTCCGCGTTCTCCGAACGAGTCGAGTGCGCCGCATTGGATGAGCGACTCGAGACCTCGTTTGTTTAAGCTGGTGCTGTTAACGCGAGTAAGAAAATCAGAGAGCGATGCGAATGATCCATTTTCTTTTCTTTCTGCAATGATTGCGTCGGCCACTCCCTGGCCAAAGTTTTTAATAGAGTAGAGGCCGAAACGAATTGCGTCAGTAACTACAGTAAAGTCGCCATAGCTTTCATTAATGTCAGGCGGCAGGATTTCAATATCCATACGCTTACATTCCGCGACCATCACTGAAATTGTGTCGAGGTTGCCAGATTCTGCCGTAAGTACCGCAGCCATATATGGTGCCGGATAGTTCGCCTTCATATACGCCGTTTGGTACGCGACCTTTCCGTAGCTTGCAGCGTGCGCTTTGCCGAAACCGTATGCTGCAAAAGGTTCAATAAGAGTCCATAGTTTTTCTGCCAAGCTAGGGGAGAGTTTGCCGTACTCAGTAAACCCCTTAATCAATTTTTCTTTCTCCGCTTTCATTACTTCAGGAATTTTCTTTCCCATGGCTTTGCGCAAGACATCGGCGTCGAGCCATGAATATCCTCCCAGTTTGATAGCGGTCATCAACACGTCATCTTGATATACCAATACTCCGTTTGAAAATTCCAGATACTCTTTCATTCGCGGATCAAGATAATGGACAAGATGCGGGTTATGTTTGCGTTCAATATATTGAGGAATGGTTTCCATAGGACCTGGGCGGAACAAGGCCACCATCGCGTTGATGTCGTGGATGGTCGAAGGCTTGAGTTCTTTGAGGTAGCGCGTCATGCCCGCACCGTTTAACTGGAACGTTCCTTCTGTCTCGCCACGCGCGAGCATTTCGAATGTTTTCTGGTCATCAACAGGAACATTTTCAATATCGACACGAGTGCCTGTAATTTTTTCTACAAGATCGACTGCGTGTGCAAGAATCGCCAAGTTTCGGATACCGAGGAAGTCGAATTTAAGCAGACCAGCTTCTTCAACTGAATACATGTCGTACTGTGTGATAATTTTTCCACCCTTAGGGTCTTTTTGAAGTGGAGTGTATTCAACAAGTGGTTTTGGAGAAATCACCACGCCTGCTGCGTGCACAGAGATGTGTCGGGCACATCCTTCTAATTTCTTGCCGAGCTCAATAACTTCCTGCATTTCTGGATCTGCTTTGCACATTTTTGCCAGAGCAGGGTTTTCTACGAGCGCGCGTTCAAGAGTCATGGGGAACCCTTGGCTGCCCACAGGGATTTCTTTGGCGATGCGGTCGCCGAGTCCGTACGGGTAGCCCAATGCGCGGGCAACATCGCGAACAACTCCGCGGGCAAGCATCGTACCGAACGTACCAATTTGTGCGACGTGGTCGTCGCCGTATTTTCTACGGACGTAGTCAATCATTTCGTCGCGTCTATTGTCGGCGTAGTCCATGTCGATATCGGGGGCGCTGGGACGTTGTGGGTTCAAAAAGCGTTCGAACGGCAATTTATATTCGAGCGGATTCACGTTGGTAATACCAATGACGTAGGTGATCATCGAGCCTGCAACCGAACCTCGGATGGTAGTCAAAATGCCGTTCGTACGCGCGAAGTTAAGAAGGTCGGCTACTACGAGGAAGTATGGCGAGTATCCTTTGTCGCAAATAATTTTATATTCGTATTCTATGCGCTCGCGCACAACAGGAGTGCCTAGTCCAAGTTTTTGTAGACCTTCTTCGATTAAGCGTCGCAATTCTTGGTCGTAGGTAGAGCCCGCAGGAAGCGGTATGTCTGGAAATACCCATGAGCCGAGCTTGAGTTCAAGGTTGCAACGTTCTGCAATTTCCAATGTCTTTGCAAGTTGTTCCTTTGAAAACTTTTCCTCCATTTCTTCAGAGGCGGGGAAGTGAAAGTCCTCTTCTTCAAGATAGGCATTGCCTTCTGCGTTGTCGTTATGTGCAATCTTTCGCATTGTCTCCCAGGCACGGCGATCTTCAGAGTGTAGGTAGAAGATTTCATGGAGCGCTACGTCTGTATATAGGTTGCCTGTGCCAAAAATGTCGCGCAATTCCTTCGTGTCTTTTAGACGTGCGGGTGTTATCGCAATCACACCCTCTTTGCGTGCACGCAACATTGCATGTGTAACTACAGGAGAGCCTTCCTGTTCTGTGAAGTATGAATCAGTGACCAAGGCCATAAGGTTTTTATAACCAGTCTCATTTTCCGCAAGCAGTATAAGACGGCCACTTGTCTCAAGTTCAATATCAACACCAACAATAGGTTTGATGCCGACGCTTTTGCATTCCTTTATAAATTCGATTGCGCCGTAGAGGTTGTTTAGGTCTGTGAGAGCAAGCGTCTCCAGGCCTCGCTCTTTTGCCATGGCAACGAGGGCGGGGATTTTTGGCAGTGCGCCAAGGAGAGAGTAGTGCGAATGGACATGAAGGTGGGTAAATTTCGCAGCCATGATTGGATTATACTCTAGAGGTGAAAAAGATTCTTGTTGGGGTAGATGAGGCTGGTAGAGGGCCATTGGCAGGGCCAGTTTCTGTTGGGATTGCCGCCGTTCCTGCAGGTTTTAATATCAAAAAAGCCTTTCCCGGCATTAACGATTCAAAACAACTTACTGAAAAGAAAAGGGAAGAGTTGTATGAAATTGCTGTCACATTAAAGAAAGCTGGAACTATAGACTTTTGCGTGCGTTTTATTTCTGCAGGGATGATTGATGAGATAGGTATTAGTAGAGCGGTGAAAAAGGGTGTGTGGAGTGGTGTAAGAAAATTAGGGCCAGATTCAAAAAAAGTAACAGTGTTGCTCGACGGTCTTTTACACGCACCTCCAGAGTATTCTCAAGAAACAATAATTAGAGGGGACGCGACCGAACCAATTATCTCCCTGGCCTCTATCGTTGCGAAAGTTTCGAGGGATCGTCTAATGTGTAGGCTTGCAAAAAAGTATCCGGAATATGGGTTCGAGGTACATAAAGGGTATGGAACAAAGAAGCACCGCGATGTCCTCTCCCGCATAGGAATCTCTGAAGTACACAGAAGGACGTATTGTCATTTTTAACCTTATTTGGTATGGTAGCGGCATGGTAGTCCGAATGAGACATACGCGCGCGCACACGGCAAACCGCCGTTCGCACCACGCGCTTATAGCTAAAACGCTCGCTAAATGCGAGTGTGGAGCAGTGCGTGTGTCACACCGCGCATGTGCAGAATGCGGTCGCTACCGTGGACGTGTCGTTATCGACGTTGCTGGCAAGGCCGCGCGAAAGGCGGCAAAGGCTGGAAGCAAGAGCGAGGCAAGCAAGTAATTCTAGGCTGGCTCTTGGTTCTATCTCTGGGCGGTTCGGGTTCGTTAGTTCTTTATTGACATGGCAAATAGACATCTATCAAGATCAGTCGTCCTCCAAACTCTCTTTGAATGGGATTTCCGTGATTCCAATAAAGAAGCTCTAGGTGAGGCACTTGAAAGAAACGCAGGCGAATTTGCATCAGGCGCCGGCGACCTTCCATTTATGGAGGAGTTGTTTCAAGGTGTTATAGACCGCCGTGCCGATTTAGATTTAGTGATTGAAAAGGCGGCCCCTGAATGGCCCCTTGATCGCATAGCGCTTGTAGACAGAAATGTACTCCGTCTAGGGTTGTACGAACTTCTTTTTGCCGACCGTGAAAAGGTTCCGGCAAAAGTTGCCATCAACGAAGCAATTGAACTTGCAAAGAACTTCGGTGGTGAAAACAGCGGACGATTCGTCAACGGTGTACTCGGTGCTGTCTATAAAGAATTGGGCGAACCGGGCAAAGATGAAGTTTCAAAAAAGAAAAAAGATGTACCGTATGCAGAACTACCAGTTCAGCATTTAGGTGGTGCTATTGTGTTCGGGCGACATCAAGGCGATGTCTATCTTGCACTTGTGCACGATATCTTCGGCCACTGGACTCTTTCTAAAGGAAAGATAGGTGACAAGCCAGAGTTCGCAAATGAAACCGTTGAAGAGGGTACCATCCGTGAAATAAAAGAAGAGATGGGGCTTGATATCAAGCTTATTGAAAAAGTGGGTGAGAACGAATACGTTGCATCAGATCCAAAGACTGGTAAAAAGCGTAAGCACGTTACATATTTCCTTGCAGAAGCACCGTACGGAGAGATATCACTCAAGCAGACTGGTGGCCTCGACGATGCTCGATGGTTCCGCATGCAGGATGCACTTGAGTTGAACTTCTACGATGATATGTTGCCGCTGATCACAAAAGCGCTCCAAGCCATCCAAGACAAAAGTAAAAAATAATACAGACACACAGCATGGACAAAGACTTTCAGTCATTCGAAGAAAAGATAGGTCTTACATTTAATGATGCAAACTTGCTACGGCAGGCTTTTACGCATCGTTCCTATTTGAACGAACATCGAGGGTATGACTTGGGACACAACGAACGCCTCGAGTTTTTAGGCGACGCTGTGCTTGAGCTTATTTCAACGCATTTCCTTTACGAAGCATATCCAGACAACCACGAAGGCGACCTCACTGCGTACCGCGCGGCGCTCGTAAACGCAGTTACTCTTTCAGATATCGCAGCATCTATTGGAATGAACGACTACCTCCTTCTTTCAAAAGGTGAAGCGAAGGATACTGGTCGCGCACGACAAATATTGCTCGCCAATGCATTTGAAGCAGTTGTTGGTGCGATCTATTTAGACTCAGGCTACGATGCAGCAAAGAAATTTATCACCGACCATGTATTTCCAAAGATGGATTCGATTATCAAAGACCGTCTATGGCAGGATGCAAAATCAACACTTCAAGAAAAAGTGCAGGAGCATGAAGGAATGACACCGCACTACTCTGTTGTAAAAGAAACTGGCCCCGACCACGACAAACACTTCGTCGTCGGCGTTTTTGCTGGCAGCACTTTGCTGGCGCAAGGTGAGGGCCGTTCTAAGCAAGACGCTGAACAGTCTGCTGCTCGCGCCGCCCTCGACGCTAAGGGTTGGTAGTGGTACGGTAACTCCGAAACGTACAAAGGAGGTGTGATGCCTGGGTTCTCGTGTAGCAAGTGCGGACATTCGTGGGCTGAGGGCCACAACATGCCAGGGCCGTGCCCAAGTTGTGGTGGTTACGGCCCTCGTGATTCACGATGTATTTGTCCTCATATGCGCTTTGGTCTGGCTGGTCAGGCTCAGAAACGCACAGATACGGACAAGGCTTGCCCTGTCCATGGCACACTGGCGCGGGCTGAGCCACTCCGCGAAGCAGCTAGTACCAACGAACAGAAATCGTAACGTTAAACCCTAAGATTGCATCAAAGGGTTTTTCTTTTCCTACGAACTCTTCACCCAGAAACAATTCAAGTTTATTTTAAAATTTCCGCAACACCCTTTGCGTACAATCAGTCCCATATATAGGACTGCTATGAAACGGAAAATAAGCGATCTCTCAAAACCAGAAATTATAACTACGCTTGATACGCTATATACCGCCGCAAGTGTCCTTAGAGGAAGACAGGTCGCCAAGCTCTTTTTGAAGGATTTACTGACTCCAAGCGAACGTATCATGCTTGGTCGTCGAATTATTATTGCCCGGCTCCTCTTAGCTGGTGAGTCGTATAAAAATATTCAAAAACGAATGAGGGTTGGAAAAACAACAGTGAGTCGGGTTCAGCATTGGCTCAGCGATCAAATTCCTGGCTATGAACATACAATAAAAGAACTCGAGAAAGAATTTTTTAAAAGAGCAGAAAAGCGAGTGTATGCGACAAATGCCTTGTATCGTCTGAAGAAAAAATACCCACTTCATTACCTGCTGTTACCAAGACCTAAAATAAAATCTGCGCCCATCTATCCGTCGCGAAAAAACAAATAGTAATAGTCCCATATATGGGACTATAGACATACTGTCCAACCTCAGTATTTTTCCTCGACGCTAAGGGTTGGTAAGTGGGTTGCGAAATCCACGGAACTGGCTATATTTTAGGAGGACTGTTGAACAACATCACAAAAGCACTGATCGCTCATCGCGGTGCTCGCAGAGTGGCGGGATGTTTAAAGGGAACGAAAATCCAGCGCTCCAGGTATTCGGTTGGCCGAAACAGAGCAATGTCTTAACCGATATATAAAGCTGGTGTAGCCCAGAACGACAGCTAAGGTCTCCAAGTCATGATTCAGTGTAGAGACTAAAATCATGCACCGAAGCTCCGTGCCCTATATGTGGCGGTAGGCAGTCCATTTTTTTGCTCGACTTCGGTCGAGCTTTTTCTTTGCTACAATAATCTCAATGCGGTTGAAGTCGATAGAGCTGGCGGGGTTTAAGTCGTTTGCACGAAAAACGGAGTTGCAATTTGCCTCTGCTATTACGGCTATTGTTGGACCCAACGGTTCAGGCAAAAGTAATATTGCAGAAAGTTTCCGCTTTGTGCTTGGCGAGCAGTCGATGAAGTCTATGCGCGGTAAACGCGGCGAAGACATGATCTGGAATGGTTCGGCTGCGGTGCCTCGTGGAGGGCGTGCATCGGTCAAACTCACATTTGATAATACAGACAGATCTCTCAACGTAGATTTTGATGAAGTAACACTCGAGCGCGTCGTGCACCGCGATGGCGGCAATGACTATTTGCTTAACGGCAGTCAGGTACGTCTGCGTGATATCTCAGAGCTTTTGAGCCAAGCGAATATCGGTTCTTCTGGCCACCATATTATTTCCCAAGGTGAGGCCGATAGAATTCTTTCATCGTCATCGCGTGAACGTCGCGACATGCTTGAAGATGCGCTTGGCCTTACGGCATATTTATATAAAAAAGAAGAGGCAGGGAAAAAGTTGGAAAAGACCGCAGAGAATATGCGGGAGGTAGAAAGCCTTCGCCGCGAACTCGCGCCACATCTGCGCTTCTTGCAGAACCAGGTAAAAAAGATCGAGCAGTCGGAAAAACTTAGACACGACACAGTAGAACAATATCTCGAATACTTTAAACGCGAGCATGTGTACCTTACAGTTGCCGGCGCGATGCTTGGGGAGGAAAAAGAGTCGCCAACTGAAGAATACGCAAAGATTGAAAAGCTAATTACGCACCTCCGCGGAGAAGTTGCAAAAAAGCAGGGAGACACTGGTGCGTCTGAACTGATGGAGCTTGAAAGTGCAGGACGTAAAGTTGCCGCACATGAGGCATCTCTTGTGCGTGATATTGGACGCTTGGAAGGCGAGATGCAGGCTCATGAGCGTATTTCAAAGACAGTACAAGATTCTGTGCCTGGCACGCAGGTGCGCGAGTTTGCAGAGCACATAGAGCGTGGCTTGGAAGATGTTCTTTCTCTTGATGGTCCGCAGATTAAACAGCGCCTTTCAACGCTTGTTGCGTTTGCAAAGGAATTTTTACATCGTATTCAGAACAAACAAGAATCGGCAGGACTCTCGCTTGAAGATTTGAAGGCACGCAAAGGGCAGCTTGAACACGAGCTTGGTGTGCTACGCGCGGAACAGGAGCGTATCGAGGCGGCAGTAAAAGAGCTTCGTTCAAACATCGAGAATGAGAAGGATGCGAACCGCGAAGCGGAGCGAGATCTCTTTGCTGCGATGGCGCGCCGTAGTGAGCTTGAAATAACGCTTGCGCGCCTACGCGCTCGCGAAGAAATCTTGAATAGAGATACGGAGCAATTTAAACGCGAGGTTGGGGATGCTGCTATGTTGCTTGGGCGAGAAGTTAGCTCATATGCGGAACATGTAATGCGCGATGAGTCTGGGGAAATTGTGTCCGACGCTGCTGTTGCTGATGAGCCACGCGTTGTACAGGAAGAACGCAGAAGGAAACTCGAGCGTATGAAAATTCGCCTTGAAGAACTTGGTGCAGGAAATTCAGCAGAGGTGCTGAAAGAACACCAAGAGACCTCAGAACGCGATGCATTCTTAGCGCGCGAACTTACCGACCTGGAAGCTTCAACGGAATCATTGAATCAATTGATTGTCGAACTTACACAAACACTGCAGGTCCGTTTTGAAGAGGGCGTGGAAAAAATAAATACTGAATTTGATCGCTTCTTTAAATTGATGTTCGGCGGTGGAAATGCGTCACTTCAAATGGTGAAGGAGCGCAAAGCAACTCGTGCAGCAGTTTCAGAATTTGGCGAAGATGCTGGCGGTGAAGATGAAGAAGATTCAGATGTAGAAGAGGGGGTTGAGATTAGTATCTCGCTTCCACATAAACGTATTAAAGGCCTCCACATGCTTTCAGGGGGTGAGCGTGCGCTTACATCTATCGCACTTATCTTTGCAATGTCGCAAGTAAACCCACCACCATTCTTGATCTTGGACGAAACCGAAGCTGCGCTCGATGAAGCAAACTCACGCCGCTATGGCGACATGATAGAAAGCTTGGCAGAGAAATCACAGCTTATTTTGATTACGCACAATCGCGAAACAATGTCTCGCGGAGGTATTCTGTACGGTATCACCATGGGCTCTGACGGTGTTTCAAAACTTCTCTCTGTAAAATTTGAAGAGGCTCTCGCAGTGGCAAAATAAAAACTTGGGTGTATAGTCGAAAAGGTTAGCTCAGCAGGGAGAGGTACATGAGAATTCGGATACGGACGATTGAAATCTACACGTCAGGGGGAAACTTCCTCGTGCAACGCGTTAACGAAAGTGTGACATGTCACGGTCAAATGCCCGACGGTACTCGTAAGATCGAGGGGTACGAGCATTTGCCCCACGCCGCCATTGTCCCAGTTGTAATGGCGTTCGAGCGCCTCTCGACACTTCCCAACTTCGTTCCCGAAATCGACCCGACCAAGAATTTCCGAGTCGGCAGCCTGAATCGGTGTACAGATTGTTCAGGTCTGGCTAGCGCACCAGTTCAAAGTCGGCAGTTCTAGCCGCTAAGTCGGCAGCAACAAGTTTTACGCGCACGGAATCCCCGAGCGCGTATTTTTTTTGCGTGCGTTGCCCAACGACTGCATATTCTTTTGGACGATGTTCAAAGAAGTCGCCTTCAAGTGCGCGCATGCGTACAAGACCTTCTGATGCAGTTTCTTTGTCTTCAACATAGAGACCCCAGTCAGTAACGCCAGAAATAATAGCGTCAAATTCTTGGCCAATACGAGAACTCAAGTATTCGACTTGTTTGTAACGAATAGAGTCACGTTCTGCTGAAACTGCTTTTGCTTCCTGCTCGCTGGCGGCAATGCACATGCGTTCAAGCGTAGTGAATTCTCTGCGAGTCATCGGATGTCCGTCCAAGTGCGACATGATAATGCGGTGTACAAGTACGTCAGGGTAGCGACGGATGGGGGAGGTGAAGTGTGTGTAATAGTCGAAGGCTAAGCCGAAGTGCCCAATGTTTCGTGTTGAATAGATTGCCTTCGCCATAGTGCGCAGTGTCGCAGTACGAATAAGATGTTCTTCTGGTTTACCCTCGATCTGTTCAAGAAGTTTTGAAATATCTTTTGCCGTAGGCTTTTTACCTTTCTGCCCGAATTCATATCCGATAGCGCGTACAAAGGTCGCGAGCTCATCGATACGGTCATCTTTAGGGTCATCATGGATGCGGTAGAGGAAGACGAGACCTTTCTCCGGACTCTTCTCTGCAAGTTTTGAAACATACTTTGCAACCTCACGGTTTGCCAAAAGCATGTACTCTTCGATCAAAAGGTTTGTATCAATGCGTTCTTTGCGTACAACTCCTGTTGGTACGCCATTTTCATCCAACGTAAAGCGCACTTCGTTGTCGCCGAAATCTATTGCGCCTCGTTTCTCTTTTTCTTTTCTGAATATCTGTGCGATAGACCAGAGTGTAGCTAACGGCTTACCGAACTCTCCTGTGTCTTTAGCGTCAAGCAAGCCTTGAGCCTCTTCGTAGGTAAAACGTTTGTTGGAACGAATGATGGTTTTTTCAAAGCGACGTTCAAGAACTTCTGCGTTTTTAGTAATTTTAAAAATGGCAGAGAAGGCGAGACGGTCTTCATCTGCCTTAAGGCTGCATACATTTCCTGAAAGTTCATGCGGAAGCATCGGGATAGTTGCGTCTACCAAGTAGACGCTGGTGCCGCGTCGTATTGCCTCGTCGTCCAACGCTGTGCCTGGACGTACGAAATGGGTCACGTCTGCGATGTGTACACCGATCTCGTAGGTGTTTTCATCAAGCTGTTCTATTGAGAGCGCGTCGTCGTAGTCCTTTGCGTCAACTGGGTCGATAGTAAATGTAAGCTTGTTGCGGAAGTCGGTACGTTTGCCAACTTCATCGGCAATTATCTGTGCATGATTTTTTTCTATATCTTGTGCCTCTTTCAATACTTCAGGAGGAAACTGGGTGCTGAAGCCGTGTTCAAGAACAATAGCGTTCATCTCAACGCGATGTTCACCTGCAGCACCAATAACTTCCATGATGGTGCCTTTGGCGGTGGTCCCATCGAAGGATAGAAGTTTAACCAGAACTCTGTCACCCTCTTTGGCTTTCTCTGCAGAAGGCCCTACATCAATAGAAACAGGGAAGCGCATGTCGCTGGCTGTGGCCATAAGTTTGTCGCCAACCTTTTTTAGTGTGCAGACAAACTGCATCTTTGCGCGCTGTACGATTTTCTTAACGCGGCCGCGTGGGCGAGGGAAGACTGAGATCAATTCAACCTCAACAGTGTCGCCGTTCAAGGCACCATTAAGTTTTTCAGGAAAGATCTCGATGTCTTCCTTAGATTTACCCTTAGGGGCGTCGGCAGATATGGGCATATAGCCCGTGCCTTTGCGGGTTACTTGGACAATACCTGAAATAGTCTTTTTCTCGCCGGATTTGGGCGGAACCTGTTGATTAGGAGACATTAACGTGCCTATAATAGCCCATTCATTGACGTTTTACCAGCATCCTGCTAAAGTAGCGCAATCCCCAGCGAGGGGCATTTTACTTAGAAAATATGTTGACCATCAGACTCAGCCGCGTAGGAAGAAAGAACGACCCGTCATTCCGGGTTATTGTCGTTGAAAGTAAACGCAAGCCACAGCCAGGTAAATACACAGAAATGGTTGGTTCTTACAATCCAAAGATGAACCGTGTTGAATTGAATGCAGAACGCATCAAACACTGGATCTCAAACGGCGCTACAGTTTCTGATACCGTACACAACCTCCTCGTATCTCAAAAAATTATCGACGCAAAGAAGATAAACATCTTGCCAGCATTCAAAGCAGCTCCAGTCGTTGAAGCTCCTGTAGAGGCAGTTGCACCAGCAGCAGCTCCAGTAGAAGAAGCCGCAGCTCCTGCGGAAGAAGTAGCACCTGAGGATAATTCAGTTGCAGAAGAAGCCCCTCAGGCCTAAACTTGGCAGTAGTGCTCAATTACTACAATTAAATATTCAGAGATGACAGAAAAAGACCAGGAATTTTTGGAGTTCGTTGTTAAGGGTTTGGTTGACCACCCGGAAGACGTAAAGATCACCCGTACTGTAGATGAGATGGGTGTACTTCTTATGCTCGACCTCAACCAGGAAGATATGGGTAAGGTTATTGGCCGCTCGGGCAATACCGCAAAAGCTATTCGTACACTTCTCCGCGTTGTCGGCATGAAGCACAATGCTCGCGTAAACTTGAAGATCAATGAGCCAGCAGGTGGCATGCGTTCACCAGAACACGGTGGCGGAAGCACCAACACGGGTTGGGACGGAACTCACGAAGCTCCTACAACTCCACAGATGAAGTCTATTGATGAAGCAATGGACAACTTGGACAATTTCTAATTTTAGACAATGAAATTTCACGTAGTAACACTCTTTCCAGAGGTTGTTGGGGCGTATACGAATGCCTCTATTCTGGGTCGTGCCCAGAAAAACAAACTCATGAGCGTGAAGGCCTACCAGCTACGTGACTTTGTAACCCCCGCAAAAGCTGGCGCTCGCGGGGCAAGTGAGTGGTTTTATAAAAAGGTTGACGATAAGGCATACGGGGGTGGTCCGGGTATGGTGTTGCAGGCAGAACCGTTTGTTCGTGCGGCAGATAAAATACGAAAGGGAAAGAAGATTAAGGTTTTGATTACATCCGCGGGCGGGAAGGCGTTTACTAATGAATACGCAAAGAAACTCGCAAAAGAAAAAGAGGTAATCATCCTCTGCGGACGCTACGAGGGTATAGATGCGCGAGTAAAGAAAGTTTTAAATGCAGAAGAAGTGTCAGTTGGTCCGTATATTTTGACTGGTGGGGAACTGCCAGCACTTACTATTATTGATTCCACCGCACGCCAGATTAAAGGTGTGCTTGGCAAATTTGAATCATTGGAAGAGGAGAGAGTTGCTTCGCATGACGTCTACACGCGTCCTGAAGTATTTACCCATAAAAAGAAGACTTACCGTGTGCCAAAAGTCCTGCTCTCAGGCCATCACGCAAATATAGATACCCAGCGCACCAAGCGTCGCAGCGGTAAAAGTGCATAAACACCATTGACTGAATATTTAGTGAGGAGTATGGTCATGGTTAATGCGAGCCATTACGGTAGTCGCAGGGAACCTCGAGTAGGGAGATAAAGTATGGACCGGAGCAGAAAGTCCAACAGGAACGGCAAAGGCAAGAAGGCGAGTCGTCCCGGAATCATCGGCGTGGATCGGGGCAAGCCCATCATGACGAAGAATGGCGCGCGCTTTCCTGGCGACCGCTAGTCACTCCAACTCATCAACAAGACGCGTGTAAGGGATTTTAGATAATGATGGCAACAGCAATTGCTTCTGCTCACGCAGAGCGTATAGCTTCCCCCGCTTCGGTGAAGCGTCCGATCTGGCAGTGCCAGGAGCCGGGTTGCGACGGGAGTCGCATCAGGGATTCTGACGGCATCAACTGGACCTGCAAGAAGTGCAAGGTCGGCACCAACAAGGACAAGCCGGCCGAGACCAAGCAGGTCAAGCTGGCCAAGCCCGTCCTGGTCTCGTCCAAGCCTGTCGAGCGCAGCGAGCCTTCGCCGAGATGGCTGGATGAGCGTCGTATCGCCGGCGCCCGCACCTGTTCTTCCAGGCGATAACAAGCCAACCGTGCTCGTTCTAGGCCACCCCTCACCCGGGTGGCCTCTTTTTTTACCCAGATGAGCTTGACGTGAAGGTGGGGAAGCGTATACTGGTTGATGAAACAAGGCGGGGCATCCTAAGGCGAAAGCTGAATGGATAGAATGAGTTTTGAGGGCTTGGTTTCAAAACAAGTTTACATAGTGGTCAGGTTATAGACCAAACAGGAGCAACGGCAACCAGCCCGAGCAAGGGGAGCGTTTTACGCGCCCACTTTTTCGCATTTAGTACTCGTGCATTTATTAGCCCGTGCCCATTACTAAGCCCGTCATAGAAAATCCCATGCGTGAGCAAAAATTCTTCAGCCGTTATCGTGAGCCCCGCACCGAAACCCCCAACTTGGTTGCGGCACAAGTAGATTCCTTCAACACTCTTCTTAAGGATGGTGTAAAGGAAATCTTTAAGGAGTTTACTCCTATCAAAGATTATTCCGGCAAGAAGTTTGACCTCGAGTTCGTGAAAATCGAACTTGGTGAGCCGAAGTTCGACGAGCACTATGCAAAGTCGCAGAAGATGTCGCTCGACATCCCACTTCGCGCAATCGTTCGCGTAAAGAACAAAGTCGCAGGTACTGAAAAAGAGCAGGAAATCTTCCTCGCTGATTTTCCAGTGATGACAGACCACGGTTCTTTCGTCATCAACGGCGTTGAACGCGTTATCGTCCCACAGCTCGCACGCTCATACGGTGTTTTCTTCACCGCTGATGAAGTAAAGGGCAAGCGCCACTTTGGTGCGAAGGTCATTCCTTCGCGCGGCGCATGGATTGAAATTGAATCTGATGCAGACGGCATGCTTTGGGTACGCATCGACCGCAAGCGCAAATTCCCTGCAAGCTCACTCCTCCGCGTCTTGGGTGCTCCACAGGATGCAGACATCAAAAAACTCTTCTCAAAAACTCCACAAGGAGAAGCATGGGCAGCACTTTCTATTGAGAAGGACCCAGCAAAGACTGTTGACGAAGCATACGTAGAAATCCACAAGCGCCTTCGCGATGGCGACTTGGCAACAGCTGCAAACGCACGCGAATACATCAACTCAATCTTCTCTGAAGAACGTTACGACCTTTCTCGTGTTGGTCGCTATCGCTTCAACCAGCGTTTTAATAAATCTCTCGACGAGAAAGAACTTACTCGCCGTACATTGTCGCTCGATGACATTGTTATGGTGCTCCAGCACGTTCTTGAACTTGAGAACGACCCAGAGGCAGTTGAAGACAACATCGACCACCTCGGTTCTCGCCGCGTACGTTACGTAGGCGAAATGCTCCAGCAGCGTCTCCGCGTTGGTTTGACGCACATGAAGCGCAACATCCAGGACCGCATGTCGACTATCGACACAGAGGCAACGATGCCACAGCAATTCGTAAACCCACGCCCATTGCAGGCTCGTATCAAAGAATTTTTCACCACCAACCAGCTCGCACAGTTCATGCAGCAGACGAACTCTCTTGAAGAGCTCGAACACTTGAGAACTCTCTCAGCACTTGGCCCAGGCGGTCTTACTCGTGAACGCGCAGGCTTTGAAGTCCGCGACGTGCACCCATCTCACTACGGACGTCTCTGCCCAATCCAGACTCCTGAAGGCCCAAACATCGGTCTTATTTTGCGTCTCTCAACATTCGCACGCGTAAACGAGTTCGGCATGATCGAAACTCCCTACGTTAAAGTCGCAGGCGGTAAGGTTACTGGCGAAGTTGTGTATTTGAACGCAGCTGAAGAAGAAAAGCAGATCATTGCACACGGTGCTACTCGCGTAGATCCAGACGGCAAGATCACTGAAGACATGGTTGAAGTACGCCTCAGCGGTTCACCAACGCGCATGCCTCGTAACGAAGTTAAATATATTGACGTTGACCCAGCGCAGCCATTCTCAATCGCAACGTCGATGATTCCATTCCTCGAACACGACGACGCAAACCGTTCTCTCATGGGTTCAAACATGCAGAAGCAGGCAACGCCTGTCATTCTTCCTGAAGCTCCGCTCGTTGCAACTGGTATGGAAGCTCGCGCGGCTCGCGACACTGGTCGCCTCACTCTTGCAAAAGAGGCGGGTACAGTTGTACAGGCAGACGGTAAGCGTGTCATCGTTAAAAACGAGAAGGGTAAGGACATGGAGTATCCACTCGTAAACTTTGTCCGCACCAACGGCTTTACTGCACTCCACAGCCGCCCAGCAGTTTCTGTTGGTACAAAGGTTAAGAAAGGTGACTTGCTCGCCGACACTTCAACCTCAGATGGCGGCCAGCTCGCGCTCGGCCAAAACGCACTCGTCGCATTTATGTGCTGGTCTGGTGCAAACTACGAAGACGCAATCATCATTTCTGAGCGTCTCGTAAAAGATGGTAAATTCTCATCTATCCATATTGAAGAGTTCGTCTGCAACGTCCGCGACACAAAGCTCGGCGCAGAAGAAACAACTCACGACATTCCTAACGTATCTGAAACTAAACTCCGCAACCTCGACGAGGACGGTGTTGTTCGCGTTGGTTCTGAAGTTCGCCCTGGCGACATCCTCGTTGGTAAGATCACACCAAAGGGTGAAACTCAGCTCACTCCTGAAGAACGCTTGCTCCGCTCGATCTTCGGCGACAAAGCTCGCGATGTTAAAGATTCATCACTCCGCATGGAGAACGGTAAGCGTGGCCGCATCATCAGCGTAAAAGTATTCTCACGCGAAGCAGGTCACCACTTGGAATCTGGCATCATCAAGCGTATCCATATTGAAATTGCACAGCTCCGCACTGTGTCTGTCGGCGACAAGCTCGCAGGCCGCCACGGTAACAAGGGTGTTATCTCACGCATTCTTCCAGAAGAAGACATGCCATACATGGAAGATGGCCGCCCAGTCGATGTTATTTTGACTCCGCTCGGCGTTCCGTCACGTATGAACCTCGGTCAGATCTTGGAACTCCACCTCGGTCTTGCAGCAAATACACTTAACTACCAAGCAATCTGCCCTCCATTCGCAGGTGCAACAGAAGGAGAAATCCGTGAAGAATTGAATAAAGCTGGCTTTAACGAAAGCGGCAAGATTAAACTCTACGATGGCCGCACTGGTGAGAAATTCGAACAGGATATCGCAGTGGGTTACATGTACATCTTGAAGCTTCACCACATGGTGGAAGACAAGATCCACATGCGCTCAATCGGACCATACTCTCTTATCACGCAGCAGCCACTCGGTGGTAAGGCACAGGGAGGCGGTCAGCGCTTTGGAGAAATGGAAGTGTGGGCACTTCTTGGTTACGGAGCTGCATATACGCTCCGCGAAATGCTCACTATTAAGTCCGACGACATCATGGGCCGCTCTGCAGCCTTTGACTCTATCGTTCGCGGTGAACGTATTTCAAACCACTACGCTCCAGCATCATTCAACGTCCTCCTCCACACCCTCCGCGGTTTGGCGCTCGATGTAGAACTTTTGCGCGGCGGCAGTGTTGTTGCAAATGCACGTAAAACCCCAGGCGCAGAAGTCTCAGACTTCGATGCTGTCCGCATCCGCCCAGCTTCACCTGAACGTATCCTTGAATGGTCATACGGTGAAGTCACCAAGCCAGAAACAATCAACTACCGTACTCAACGCCCAGAGAAAAATTCACTCTTTGACGAAAAGATCTTCGGTCCTGAAAAAGACTACGAATGTTATTGCGGTAAATACCGTGGCATCCGCTACAAGGGTATTATCTGCGAGAAGTGCGGTGTGGAAATCACACGCGCAATCGTACGCCGTGAACGCATGGGCCATGTCGACTTGGCAGTACCAGTCGCACACGTATGGTTCCTCCGCGCAATTCCATCACGCCTTGCTATGGTGCTCGGCATCTCAGGTGGCGACCTAGAAAAGGTTGTCTACTTTGCCGGCTACATCGTGAACCAGGTTCACAAGGCAGAAAAAGAACGCATCGTCTCAGAACTCGAAAACGAATATAAATCAAAGGTCAAAAACCTCCAGGACGAGAAGTCGAAAGACAAGATGAAGGAACTCTTCCTCGAAGCAAAACGCGATATCGACAACATCTATGTTGGTTCGGTTCTCGATGAGCCAAAATATCACCGCTACGCTATTAAGTACGGCGCAATGTTTGAGGCAGGTATCGGTGCAGAAGCACTCTACAACCTCTGCAAGGGTCTCGACCTCAAGGAGATGGTCGCAGAAGTAGAAACCGCATTGCTCAAGGCAGGTGCTGCTGACCGTGAAAAATTCGGCAAACGCCTTTCACTCCTTCGCGGTATGATTAAGGCAAACGTTCGTCCTGAGTGGATGTTCCTCAGCCGCATTCCGGTTATCCCACCAGGCCTTCGCCCAATGGTTGCCCTCGATGGCGGCCGCCATGCAACATCAGACTCAAACGACCTCTACCGCCGCGTCATCAACCGCAACAACCGCCTCAAGAAACTTATCGAAATCAGCGCACCAGATGTTATCTTGCGCAACGAGAAGCGTATCTTGCAGGAAGCAATTGACGCACTTATCGACAACTCTATCCGCCACGGCGGCGCAGCATTCTCTGCAACGACACAGGCTCGTACTCGTCCGCTCAAGTCTCTTTCAGACAACCTTAAGGGTAAGCACGGTCTCTTCCGTCAGAACCTTCTTGGTAAGCGTGTCGACTACTCAGGCCGCTCAGTTATCGTTGTCGGTCCAGAACTTCGCCTCAACCAGTGCGGTCTTCCTAAGCACATGGCACTTGAACTCTTCCGCCCATTCGTAATCGGCAAGTTGCTTGAGAAGGAACTCGCATTCAACATCCGCGGTGCAGGTCGTCTTATCGACGAAGGTGTGCCAGAGGTGTGGGCAATTCTCGAAGATGTAATCAAAGACAAGTATGTTCTCTTGAACCGCGCACCTACATTGCACCGCCTCGGTATCCAGGCATTCCAGCCTATCCTTATTGAAGGCAACGCTATCCAGCTCCACCCACTCGTATGTCCAGCGTTCAACGCAGACTTCGACGGCGACCAGATGGCCGTTCACGTTCCACTTTCTCCGGAAGCTCAATCAGAAGCACGCGAGATTATGTCGGCAACAAAGAACATCCTCAAGCCAGGTAACGGTGAACCGGTGGTTGCATCGAAACTCCTCGACATTCTCTTGGGCTCATACTGGATGACCAAGGAAGTTGAAGGTATGAAGGGCGAAGGTCTCGCATTCCCATCACCAAACTCTGCAATCTTGGCGTACGACTACGGCCACGTAGGATTCCAGGCAAAGGTTAAGGTTATGCCATCTGACAAAGAGAAGTACGCAGCATTCGGCGGACAACTCTTTGAAACAACAGTGGGCCGTTTGCTCTTCAACACAGTCTTCCCATCGGACTACCCATTCATCAACACTCCAATCGACAAGAAGGGTCTTACAAAACTTCTCGATGATCTTATCAACCGTTACGGTCTCGATAAGATTCCAGAAATCCTCGACAGAATTAAGAACTTCGGCTTCCGTTACGTAACACAGTCAGGTACAACATGGTCGCTCGACGACATCCGCGTACCAAAAGAAAAGGACGATATCGTTGCAGCAGCAGAAAAGAAATCAGCAGAAGTTGTACAGCACTGGCAGAACGGTCTTCTTTCTGAAGAAGAACGCTACCGCATGAACGTTGAAATCTGGCACGGTGCAAAATCTGATGTTGAAAAACTTATGCCAGGAACATTGGCAGCACACGGCAGCGTGTCTGACATGCTTAAGTCTGGCGCCCGCGGCTCTATCGCGCAGGTGACGATGATGGCCGGTATGAAGGGTCTTATTGCATCACCAACAGGTGAAGCTATCGAATTCCCAATTACCAAGTCGATGAAGGAAGGTCTTTCTCCACTTGAATACTTCATCACTACACACGGTTCACGTAAGGGTCTTTCAGACACCGCGCTCAACACGGCAAAAGCAGGGTACCTCACACGTCGTCTCTTCGACGTTGCGCAGGACGTTGTTGTCTCACTTGAAGACTGCGGCACGAAGGATGGTCTTGAAATCAAGCGCGAAAGCGCATCGGGTATCGGTACTTTCTTGGCGCAAAACATCGGCGGCCGTTACTTGGCAGCAGATATAGAGCATGACGGAAAGGTCCAGTACAAGAAAGGCCACTTCCTCACACATGCTGATGCAAAACACGTTGAAGAGATGGGGGTAGAGTCAGTTATTGTTCGCTCGCCAGTGTCATGTAAGGCTCATCGCGGTCTCTGCGTACACTGTTACGGTGCAGACCTCGGCACAATGAAACCAGTCGCTCTCGGTGAAGCAGTCGGTACAGTTGCCGCACAGGCAATCGGCGAGCCGGGTACCCAGCTCACAATGCGTACCTTCCACGCCGGCGGTGCCGCTGCAGTTGGTGGCGACATTACCTCAGGTCTCCCACGCGTTGAAGAAATCTTCGAACGCCGTGCGCCTCGCAACCCAGCTATCATCGCGTCAGTGTCAGGCGAAGTTATTGAAGTCAAAGACGAAGGCAAAGAAAAGATCATTGTCGTTGCGCCTGACCTCGAATATAGAAAGAAATCTGCTAAGGCAGGAGATACGATTGAATACGATGTAAACTTCCGCCGTATACCACTCGTGAAAGCAGGACAGAGAATCGAGAAGGGCCAGTTCCTCACGGACGGTTCAGCAGACCTCTCAGACCTCTTCAAGTATGCCGGTAAGGAAAGAACGCAGGAATATATCATCTCTGAAATTGTAAAAATCTACGAACTTCAGGGTGCAAATATCTCGGCAAAACACCTCGAAGTTATCGTCCGCCAGATGTTCAGCCGCCTCAAAGTCTCAAACGCTGGAGGTACTGAATACTCAGTAGGTGACGTTGTCAGTGCTGCAGACCTTAACGCTGCAAGCGATGTAGCAAAAGATGCAGGAGGCGAGGCAGCAAAGGGTGATGCGCTTGTGATGGGTATCTTGGATGTATCCCTCTCACGCCAGAGCTTCCTTTCTGCGGCGTCGTTCCAGAACACGACACGTATGCTCATCAAGGCATCGATGTACGGTTCAACCGACCCACTCGAAGGTCTCAAAGAAAACGTTATCATCGGCCGCCTTATCCCAGCAGGCACCGGCTTCAAGGGTTCTCCAAAAGAAAAATTGGTTAACCGCTTCGCACCTCAGGCTCCTGAACAAGCAGCCCCAGTCGCAAGCAAAGAAGAAGTAGCGTAGGCTAATTTCTCGAAAAAACCCGCCCCAATCAAGGGCGGGTTTTTTCATTGGAAAAGAGCTAAAATAGAGCCACTTATGGATTCCCAGATTCAGGAGATCAAAGACAAGCTTTCTATCCAGGATGTGGTGGGAGAGTATGTAAAACTCGAACGCGCGGGGAGGAATATGCGTGCACGCTGCCCGTTTCATAAAGAGAAAACGCCGTCATTTATGATTTCACCGGAGCGTGGAAGTTACATCTGTTTCGGCTGTGGCGAGAAGGGCGATATTTTTACTTTCGTTGAAAAAATAGAACATATAGATTTCAAAACTGCGCTCCAGCAGTTGGCAGCAAAGGCCGGAGTTGTGTTGAAGAATACATACACATCAAACCAAGACACTGCAGAAAAGAAAGAAAAAGATGAACAGCTTCGCGACGTGTGTGAAGATGCGGCTTCTTTTTATCAAGCTGAACTCACAAAGCGTCCCGATGTCTTGGAGTATCTAAAAGAAAAGCGCGGCGTTACAGACGAAACTATTCAGAGCTGGAGGATCGGTTACGCACCGGCGCATTGGCGTGATCTTTCTGAACACTTGGTTACGAAAGGCCATAGCAAGGATTTAATTGTAGAGGCTGGCTTCTCGATGTATCCGCAAAGCCGTGATGAAGAGCGTACGCCAGATACTACTAAAGATATCTACGATCGCTTTCGTGGGCGTATTATGTTCCCGTTGTTTGATGCAGGAGGAAAGGTGATTGCGTTTTCTGGTAGGTTCTTCGAAAAAGTTGAAGGTCAAAAAGACGACGGGGGAGAGCCGGCAAAATATGTAAACAGCCCTGAGACTCCAATCTTTAAAAAATCTCGTGTGCTCTATGGTTTGGATAAGGCGAAGAACTTTATCCGCAAAGCGGACTGTGTGTTGCTTGTAGAGGGGCAGTTCGACGTAATTATGAGCCACCAGTCGGGGTTACCTTTTGCTGTGGCAAGTTCTGGCACAGCTATTACAGAAGAGCATCTTTCGTTACTTGGTCGTATGTCGAAGCGTTTAATACTCGCGCTTGATGGAGACGCGGCCGGTATTCGCGCGGGCCTTAAGAGTGCTCAGATGGCACTTACGATGGGCTTCGACGTAAAAATCCCTACATTTAAAGATGGGAAAGACCCTGCAGACTTGGCGAAAGAAGATCAGGAGTCACTGAAGGCGGCCGTCCGAAATTCAAAGACGGCAATCGAATTCTTTTTAGAGGTTTTGCGTCCACAAGCAAAGGATGAGCGAGCGTATGGAAAACTTGTAGAGATGCAGGTGGTACCGCTTATTGCCGCAATTTCAAGCAAGATAGATCAGGCACACTTCACTCGTGTGGTTGCAGAGAGACTGCGTGTACCTGAAGCGGCAATTCACGCAGAAGTCATAAAGCGTCCAGTATTGTCTACTAATGAAGTTGAAGTCCAGACATCGCCCGTAGAAGAAACAGGGATGCAGCCATCTTCTTTGGAACGTACTGCGGCAATGTTGTTATTTTCTATGCAAGAACCGTCGAAGGTAGAGTCGCTTATTGGTCCAGCGCGCGTAGAAGATATTCAAACACGATTTGCAGGAGATGCGGAAAAATTTAGGTTTGAGTTTGAGGCATTGGGGGAAGACAAAAATACTATTACCTCACGATTGCTTGAAGCCCTTGAGAGCGGGGTAGTAGAAGAGGAAATGACGAAGGTTCGCGACGAACTCCACAGTGCGTTGCCGGAGGCACAGGGGCCCTTAATACAGAAGCTTTCTACGCTTAAAAAACGCCAGCAGGAATTGCGTAAATAGAGTTTTTCTGGTATATTATTTTCAAATATGGCGAAAACTAAAAAGGTGAAGACTAAGCCCCGACGCAAGGTCGGGGTCCCGACTAAGACGTCGGGACGTACTAAGAGTGTTGTTGTAAAGGCAAAGAATTTTCGTGCTGCAGCAGCGAAGCGCCGCGTAAAACTTGTAGTCAAAAAACCAGCCGCAAAGAAAGCAAAAGCAGCTCCGGCTCCAAAAGTAAGCCCTGCAGCAGCTAAAAAACAAAACGACCAAAACAAAAAAGCTGAAAGCTTGATGGCGAGTGGCCGCCAGCGTGGTTTCGTCACCTACGATGAAATTTTGAAAGTATTTCCAAACATCGAAACAGATGTTGATTTCCTCGAAGAACTGTACGACAAGTTTTCAACCGCACACATTGACGTTCTCGAAGGAGGCGGCATGCTCGAGATAGAATCTGAACCTCTTGAAAAAGGATATTCTCGTTCTGACTCATCGTACGACTCCATCCAGATGTACCTCCGTGAAATCGGTCGCTACCCGTTGCTTAACGCTCAGCAGGAGCGCGACTACGCAAAGCGTATCGTAGAGGGAGACAATGAAGCTCGTAACCTTCTTGCTCGTGCAAACCTCCGCTTGGTGGTTTCTATTGCAAAGAAATACGTTGGCCGCAGCCCAGACCTTACGCTCCTCGACCTTATCCAGGAAGGTAACCTTGGTCTCTTTAAAGCTGTAGACAAATTCGACTATACAAAGGGGTACAAATTCTCAACCTATGCCACCTGGTGGATCCGTCAGGCTATTACACGTGCGCTTGCAGACCAGAGCCGCACCATCCGTATTCCAGTGCACATGGTTGAAACTATCGCGAAATACAAGCAGGTCTCACGCCGCCTCGCACAAGACTTGGGCCGCGACCCGCTTGCTGAAGAAATCGCACTTGAAATGGGCGTTGATGTAGATAAAATTTACCAAATCGAAAAGATCGACCAAGATACCGTCTCGCTTGAAAGCCCAGTTGGTTCTGACGACGATGACGGCAAGTCAGTACTCGGCGACTTTATCAAAGACGACAAAATCCTCTCACCAGACCAGGAAGTCTCTCGCCGCATTTTGGGCGACCAACTCCACGAGATCCTCGACGAGCTTTCTCCAAAAGAACGCGAAATTTTGAAACTCCGCCATGGTCTTGAAGATGGCATTTACCACACACTTGAAGAGGTAGGTAAGAAGTTCGGCGTCACACGCGAACGCATCCGCCAGATTGAAGCAAAAGCCCTTGAGCGCATCCGCACTCACGACAAAGCAAAGCGTCTCCGAAGCTACTAATTTATACCTCTCGACACATCTGAGCTTGTGTTGTAGGATTTTTGCAGACGTAAACGGCCAATTCAACAAGGGAGGCGACGATGTCGCATCATGCAAAGAATCCCAGTGGGGCGTCGCAGTTCATACTTCTCCTACTTGCAATCCCCATAGTGCTTGCTACAGGCCTACAGCTTGGGAAGAAGTTTTCCCTGGCAGGCCATCTCTTTAAGAGCGTGTGGAAGCGCTTCAAGGGTCCGGAGAATGTTGGCATCGAGGAGCTTCCCGAGCTGCTCGATGAAGGCGACTTCCAGGTGAGATACCCCTCACCTGTGTCCCAGGACGTCTTCAACGCCCGTGTGTTCAACGGTGTCGTCGAGATCACCTACAGCGTCCACTGGGCGCACGGTCAAGGGAATGTGGAGATTGTGTGGCTCACGCACAAGGGGAAGTCCGGTATGCGATTCACCCTCATTCAGAACCACATGACGGAGTTCTGTCGTGGTACGAGCTCGGGCAACCGTATCCTCTGGGATCATGATGCAAAGGCGCTGGGCGAATTCATGATCTCGCTCCGCGCCTTGGTGGGTGTCGTGCTGCGCAAATCCTGAATGTTTCTTGACCTCGTCGGCATTGCTGACGGGGTCTTCCTTTTTTGTATACTTAGACCAATGGCAAAGAAGGCTCAGAAATCCGATCTTCCGATTAAGCATTGGAGCCACTCCTCGTTGATGGCGTATCTTAGAAACCCGCTTGCATGGTACAAGCGCTATGTGGAGTTGGTGTACGACACCCCTTCTGGTCCTTCAGGTGTGATAGGTCGTGCAGCGCACGTCGCATTGCAGCACTATTACGGTGGGATAGATAAAGAGGGGGCGATAGCACTTGGCATGGAGAGCCTCCGTGATGTTGCGGACTTTGAAATTAATTTTGGTAAAGCAAAGAGTAAGGCTGCAAAAAAGAAAAAGCGCGAGCAAATGGAACGCGACTACGTTCAGGCAGTAAATTTTTATCTCGAGAAACCACCGAAATATAGAAAGGTATTAGGTGTTGAGTATGTTGGTGTAGCGAAGGTTGAAGGCCTGCCGTTACCTATTAAGGCAGTGTCTGACCTCGTGGTGCAGTCAGCGGTAGACCCTAAGGGCGTGGATATTATTGACCACAAGTTCGTGGACACATTTAGCAGCCAGGGAGCGCAGAAGACGCTCTTTGTGATGCAGGCAATTTTTAACTACTACACCGTTAAGAAGAATTTCAATAAGCCCGTGCGGCGTTTTATTGTTATTGAATGTAAGAAGTCGCGTAACGCTGATGGGAAGCCCCAGCTACGCAAATACATCATAGACTTCCGTACGTTCAAACAAGAATTTATTATCTTCAACCGTCTTGTTCGCGACGCCACTGCAACTATGGCAGTGCTTATGGGTATGGGTGTCTTTTTACCCAACCCTTCAGATATGTTTGAAGGGGAGAACTCCTTCGATATTTACCGCATCAACCTCCCGCCAGAAGACTACGATTCTCACTTTAGGCCTGATAAATAAGTTTTATGTACTTGACATAGATGCATTTAATATAGTACAATATTAAATGAGAACAACGATCCTTGGGAGATTCAAATGGTTTTGGGATTGCAGAAGAAACACTGGAAGGCGGTGGGCCTCATAGCCTTTGGTTGCATCGCAGCGATCCTGATTGGTCTTGGCGGCATTGCCATCCAGTCTGCGCTGGAAAATTCCGGCCTCATTGGGCACTACATAACCCGGAGAGGAGGGGTCCAATGGAGTGTTAACTACACGCTCCGCGCCATGCTGGCTGGCCAGATCTACGTCGCTATCGGTCTCGGCATCTGCTGGCTGCTGTGGAAGAAGCACCACTGGTTCGGATGAACTAAACGCATCATATCCGCAAGGATCAAAAAACCCGCCGCAGTCTTCGGACTCCGGCGGGTTTAATTTTTATATTTGACTTAAGGTATTGTTTATTTTATAATATACTTAGGTAAGGATAGTCCTTATCTATTCAGTGCCCAGACGGGCTCAAAGGGTCGGACGACCCAGGAGAAGTGCTATGTTTGCTCTTTTAAAGAAAGCCACCCCGTTCCAGACCAACCAGAAAATTCTGGAGGAAATGCCCTGGCTGTGGGCCGTAAGCCCACAGTGGGACGGCGAGGAAGTGTTCATTTCCCGCATCGGCGAGGGTTTCGAAGATCACCCGCTTTACTTGGGTATTACCTACGCCCTGTACTTCCATTACAAAAATGAATGGATGGAAACAGTAAAGCGAATTGAGCTTCCCAAACCATATCTCACAAACGGCCGCGAGGTGGTCATGTGGGATGTCCTGGACGCGGACGAAGGCTACATAGGTCTCAGATGGCTGGAACACATTGTTCTGGTGGAAGCGAAAGACGGGGGAGAGGATTTCAAATACTTTGTCTTTCAACCCAAGCGAGGCACAGCCTTCAGCGCAATGTGGGAAAACAACTGGCGCTACAAGGAAGCCGATGAGAATCGTCGTGCCGCCCGCCGTCTCGCAGGGACAGCATAAATAAAAAGCCACCTTTGGAAGCTACTTCCATTAGGTGGCTTTCTTTTTTATATCAATCTTTCTTACTGCGCTGTTGTAGACGCTGTGCCTCCTGGAACGCCACCGAGGACTGCATCAATTGCTGCGCGCATAGAGTCGTATGGCTGTGAGCCCTGGAGTGTAACTGCTTCACTACCCACCATGATAAGGACGAATGGTGTGCCTTGGCCGCCGGCTTTGATAGCTTCGTTGTAGCTGCTCTGGATTTTCTGAGTAAATTTGCCGCTGTTAAGGCACTGGTTGAATGTTTCTACATTAAGACCAATCTGGCCTGCAATAACTGGGAGTTGTGCCAAATCCAAACCATTGCTGCCTGGGGTTACTGCGTACACACCATCGATAAATTTATAGTACGCTGTCGCACCACCCTGATCTCCGGCACATTCTGCAGCCTCTGCTTCTTTAGGAGCCTTTGAGTGGAGCTGTGCGAGAGGGAATGGACGGTATACCCACGCAACTTTTCCAGATTCCCCGTAGAAGTCCATAATTTGGTGCATGGTGGTCTGGAATGTTTTGCAATACGGACATTCGAGATCTGCGTATTCAATTACCTTCACTTGAGCGTTCGGATTGCCAACAATATAGTCAACTTTAGGGTCATACTCACGAGCAGTAACTTTGCCGGTGGTTCCATTGTTGCCCGTTGGAGCGGCCATTTTTCCTACTAAAAAGATTGCACCAGCGATGAGCACTCCTGCGACAACGATGGTTAGTGGAAGTACGTATTGTGATTTCATATGACTATATAAGGGTTATATTCCTATTCTAACATAGTGCTTTTAAAAGGGGAGCGTATGGTTTATGGCTGCAGTTTCAGTGCCTTTTTCCCAGCCTGAGGGGTTTAATTTGACCTCACGAGGGCCATCGAAGTCTTTGTATTTAATAGATTTATGCTTTTTTGCATAGTCATACAGTTCTCGTGTAATGCGAACGTCGTCGAGGCAGTACTGGCGGACTTTCTCAAATTCTCCATTCTTCCACCACGTTATAGCTTCAAGACCATCTCCACTTTTACCTTTACCAAGGGTCGCTTCTGCAACGTTGTCGAGTTTCAAGCGGCGTCCTAGTACATTACGAATTTCCTTGAGTAGATCGATGCTTTTAATTTTTGTAAGGTCGCCAACATAATATTTATTGAGAATAGGAATGTCGAAATGGTCGGAGTTGTACCCAACGAGCACATCTGCGCGTTCAAAAATAGGCCAAAGGCCAGACAGTTCGTCCCTAAGAAAGCTCGAGTATTTTTTTGTTTCTGAATCGTGAATACCAACGACTGTCACCTCAAGGTTTGAGAAGTCGCCATTGCCGCGGAAATCACCGATTGTTTCAATGTCGAACGTGACAACTTTCATCACAGACAGTTTAGCGGTTCAGAAAGAAAGAGGAAAGCTCTGCGCGAGACATAGGAGTTTCTTGCCCATGTACTAAATCACGCACGGAAAAGTTGCCAGATGCAATTTCGTTCTGGCCAATAACAATAAGGTGTGGAACCTTGTTTTTTGCAGCATTTTTAATTTGGTCGGCCAGCTTTTTATCACAGAAGTCTACTGCAACGTTTACTCCTTCTGAGCGGAGTTCCTGTGCAATAGATAGCGCGTGTTGAACTTCAGCCTCTGATGCTACGGCAAGGTAGACATGCGTTGGCGCTTTATATTCAGGAAGCATATTTCGTACAGCAAGGAAGTCATGCATTGTCACATCGCCCATACCAAACCCAACGCCTGTTACGGATTCGTTATCAAACATGCCGGTAAGGTTGTCGTAGCGACCGCCGCCAAAGAGTGCGCGGTTATTGTCCTCGTGGGTGTCGAAGACTTCAAATACCACACCGGTGTAGTACGCAAAGCCGCGTACGATAGATGGGTCAAAGACAGCGTTTTCAATACCAACCGAGCGGAGGAAATCTAACACTGCGGCGACATCTTGCGGTACGTTAGAGCCATCAAGTTTTTCTTTAGGGACACCCAGATCTGCAAGACCTGCTTCAAACTCTGAGGCGTCCATCTTGTTTTTACGGTCCAGTAAGCCAACAAGTTTTGCGGCACTTTCTTCGTTCAAATCTAGCTCAAGTGCGAGCGCATTTACAAAAGCGCGGCTACCGACCTTGATGACAAAGTCGTTTTCCTCAGCGCCAAAGGCCTTCATTACTTCGTAGGCAACCTGGATTATTTCTGCATCTGCGGCAAATGATTCAGAACCGAAGATGTCTACGTTGAGCTGCCAGTGTTCGCGCAAACGGCCTCGCTGCGGGCGTTCATAGCGGAAAACGTTAGGTATAGAGAACAAGCGGAGCGGGAAGCCAAATTCGCGGCGTTTTGCTGCCACCATGCGCGCAACAGTTGGGGTCATCTCAGGGCGCAGCGTCACTTCACGGCCGCCACGGTCAGTGAAGGTGTATGTCTGTTCGTTGATGAGCTCCTCATTGTCTGCACCTTTTGCTTTGTAGAGCTCAGCGGGTTCGAGAATTGATGCGTGGTATTCTGCGTACCCGAATTTCTTTGCTACACCACGGTAGGTGCTGAGCAAATAATTTAAAAATTGCTGGTCTTCTGGATAGAAATCGCGAACACCTTTGTAGCTTTCGGTAGAGAGTTTGTCCTTCATGAAGTCGATTTTTTGCCCCTGCGGCTTATATCTTGTATTGTAACAGAAATGCCCCGCGACGACGACCGCAAGAAAGACACTGATGTACGGCCCCGAACGGTAGGTGGGAAGGTGCTGAATCTCTACAAACAGATGGGTGAGACTCCTAGTGAGCGCCTGGAGCGGTTGCGTACACAGAGGCCTGAGTATGAACGTGAAGTTCTGTCCTACGCAGGACGTCTCGACCCAATGGCCGAGGGGGTGATGCTTACGTTGGTTGGCTCGGCAAACAAAATGCGCGAAGCGTATTTGGACATGAGCAAAGAATATGTGCTCGATGTCCTATTCGGATTTTCAACAGATACTTATGATGCGCTTGGTCGCATTATGAATACGGGCGACACAGAAGGTCTTACAAAAAAAGCTATAGAAAAAGGTTTGAACGAATTTCGCGGACATGTATCACAAGAGTATCCGCCGTACTCATCAAAAACAGTTGAAGGGAAGTCTCTCTTCCAATGGGCACGTGAGGGAGCAATAGGAACACTTATCTTGCCCAAAAAGACTGTAACTGTGTACGACATCTCGCTCGAGGGTTTGTATAAGATTAAAGAATCAGCCCTTCTTTCCTACATAGAAACATCCATAGAAAAAGTCCACGGCGACTTTAGACAGGATGAGATAATGGAGGGCTGGAAACGCGCCCTACCTAACAAGAATAGTGACGAGCGTGAGTTCCCTTGCGCAACCATCAAAATCTCTTGCTCCTCAGGCACCTACGCGCGTTCTATAGCCCATGGTTTGGGCCAGGACCTCGGTATCCCTGCGCTTGCGCTCCATATACTCCGCACCAAGGTGGGGGAGTATGAGTCCTCAAAGAGCTTGAAATAGTATAGGTTCATGATACTGTTTTGGCGGAGACACACAGATGTCTCTAAAGGAGGAAATTTTGAACGGACTTGTTCAAACTATGCCTACCCGTCGTGTGCAGATCCGGCCTGGTCCGGACAATCGAAACCCCTTCACCTTCAATTCTGTGGAGGATGGGAAGAGGGATCCGTGGAACTTCAGTGCTCCTTCTGTCGAAGCTCTGGTCGACATCCTCGGTCTCAATCGTATGTGGGCGCGAATGCGGTGCAAGCGGCTGGTCGTCGACATCCTGGTCCCAGGACTGACACCGGCAGCGCTCCAGCTTGTCGATGATGAGATCGAGTCTCGACAACTCGCATCTGTGTAGCAAAAGGGCGGCCCATTTCAACGGCCGCCCTTTCACTTTTTATTTGTATTTTCTTACCAATCCAACTCTCCAGTTTTGTATTCTGTAACGCGAGTTTCGAAGAAGTTCTTCTCTTTAGCAACGTCGATGATTTCCGACATCCATGGGAAAGGATTTTCTTTGTGATACTGGCGTTCAAGGCCGATGCGTTCGAGGCGGCGGTCTGCAATATGTTCAACGTATTGCTTAACAGTTGCAGGTACAAGGCCTACGATGCCACGAGGGAGCGACTCATCGACGTAGTTCTTTTCAAGCTCCACACCGCGTTTAATGTTGTCAGTAAGTTTTTGTTTAAATTCTGGTGTCCAAATTTCTGGGTTTTCCTGGACGATGGTGTTGATGAGGTCAGCACCAAAGGCGAGGTGGACCGATTCATCGCGAAGGATAAATTGGAATTGTTCGCCAATACCAACCATGCGGTTTTTGCGAAGCATCGAGAGCATCATTACGAAGCCTGCATAGAAGAAGATGCCTTCCATGATGACGTAATAGCCCACAAGGTCGTGTACAAACTTCTGTATATTTTCCTTGCCTTCAGTGGTGAAGCTTGGGTCAAACACGGACTTGGTCATCTCTACAACGAAGTCGTCCTTTGCCTTAATGCCAGGAATAGTCTCGTACATGTTGTAGATCTCGTCTGGGTTGAGGCCTAGCGTGTCGCAGCAGTAGATAAATGTGTCAGTGTGCACAGCCTCTTCATATGCTTGGCGGAGAATGTACTGACGCGCCTCAGGGTTGGTGATGTGGCGGTAGATAGCAAGTACAAGGTTGTTTGCGGTAAGGGATTCTGCAGTAGAGAAGAAACCAAGGTTCCAAAGGATCATGCGGCGTTCGTCTTCGGAAAGTGCACCTGGCTTTTTCCAGAGTTCGACGTCTTGCTGCATAGATACTTCTTCAGGTACCCAGTTGTTTGCGACGCCCTTCTTGTAGTGGACGCGCGCCCACGGATACTTCATTGGAAGTATTTTATTTGGATCTGTGTTGCTGCCTCCGTTTATGATTCCCATGATTCTTCAGTTATTTTGTAATTTATTCTTCTGTAACTCCAACCTTTTCTGCTAATTCTGCAATTGCCCCTGTGACAGCACCCATATCTTCTTTAATTCTTTCTATGTCCCTTGCCATCACAACTTGTCTGCTATGCAACCCTCCAAGATCCAGGGATATTGAAGAAAGAACGTGTTCCTGGAAATCGAATCGCATTTTAACAAAGTTCATGAATTCGCCAACCAAATCGTACACATCGCCCAAACTTTTTTCTTTGTTTTCCATAGTGCCGAAACAATTAGTTTGTATAATTGCTTTTTCGGGCCTCGGCGGACCTCACTTATGCCGAACAACTTTCGCACACCTCGCCTAGTATTTCAACTTTGCCACGCACTACAGGTTTTTCAGTTGAAAACTGAGGGATACCAGCACTTATAGGAGAGAGGACTGGAGCAGCTTGAGAGAGTACTTCCACAGTCGTAGTGGTGACCTGGGTCTCTTCAACAATTACTGATGAGGCAACTGCTCCGGATGTCGCCGCTGCCGCCTCAGACTTTGAGGTACCGCCGAACTTAGACATGTTCACGGTTGATTTTTCAACACGCGATGCACCTAGCGTGCGTAGATAGTAGGTAGTTTTAAGACCAAGCGACCATGCGTATTGGTAGATGTCTGAGAGTACGCGTCCTGAAGTGCCACCGTAGAAGATGTTGAGAGACTGTGACTGGTCTATCCAGCGACCGCGGTATGCGGCAGCTTTGATAAGCCACTGAGATTCGATTTCAAATGCCTCTTTGTACTTTTCACGAAGTGCCAATGGAATTTCTGGAATATCTTGAATCGAACCGTCGTAGAATTTGATCTTCTCAAGCATGTCTGCGCCCCAGAGATTGAGTTTCTTCAAGTCTTCAACAAGGAATTCATTCACGACCATGAAGTCTCCGGCCATGTTGCTCTTAACGTAGAGGTTTTTGTAGATAGGTTCGATAGTAGGGTAGCAACCTGCAATGTTTGCTGTTGATGCTGTTGGTGCGTTTGCCATCGTGTTTGAGTTACGCATACCCCATGTACGAACTGCTTCACGAACAAGTTGCCAGTTAAGTGTCTCGTGGCGTGGTACATCGATTTTTACTCCACGCTCCTGTTCAAGCAGTGCGAGTGTGTCCTGTGGAAGAATTCCGCGATCCCACTTGCTGCCCTTATACGTTTCGTATGTGCCGCGTTCTTTTGCGAGCAATGCAGAAGCAAGAATGGCGTGGTAGGCGATTGCTTCCATAGATTCATCGGAGAAGCGTACTGCTTCGTCGGAATCGAAGTTGATGTTGAGCTTATAGAGAGCGTCTTGCAAACCGCGGAGTCCAAGACCTACTGGGCGATGGCGTGAGTTCGAGCGCTTAGTCTCTTCGGTAGGATAGAAGTTAACGTCGATAACGTTGTCGAGCATGCGCATCGCGACTGGGATAATGCGAGCAACTTGTTCGCGGTTGAATGCGCCGTTCTCAACAAATTTCGCCATATTGATGCTACCGAGGTTGCAGACTGCAGTTTCAGTTGCTGATGTGTTGAGAGTAATTTCTGTGCAGAGGTTTGATGAGTGCACAACACCGACATGGTCTTGAGGTGAGCGAACGTTTGAAGGGTCTTTCCATGTTACCCATGGGTGACCAGACTCGAACAGCATCGTAAGGTGTTTCTTCCAGAGGTCAGCGGCGCGGATTTTACGGTACATGCCGAGCTTTCCTTCCTCACCCAACTTTTCATACTTTACGTATGCTTCATCGAACTTGCGCCCGTAGAGGTCGTGTAGGTCAGGAACATCTGAAGGGGAGAAGAGCGACCAGTAGCCATCTTCTGCGAGACGCTTCATAAAGAGGTCTGGAATCCAGGTTGCAGTGTTGAGGTCGTGGGCACGACGACGTTCGTCGCCGGTGTTTTTACGAAGCTCTATAAAGTCTTCTATGTCAGCATGCCAGTATTCAAGATATACAGCAGCGGCACCGCGGCGGCGGCCTGAACGGTTGATAGAGATAGTTACGTCGTTAGCGATTTTAAGGAATGGGATAACTCCCTGGCTTTCAACACCTGTTGCCTTTACGAGTGAGCCGGTAGCGCGGACTGGAGTCCAGTCAACACCAAGACCACCTGCGTATTTGAGCAACTGTGCACCGTTTGAATATTCTTTGAAGATTGAGTGGAGGTCGTCTGGGACAGTCGAAAGGAAGCACGATGAGAGCTGCGCAAGTTTAAGACCTGCGTGATAGAGGGTAGGAGATGATGGCGTGTAATACATAGACGACATAATCTCGTAGAACTCAACCGCCTGTGCGCTGCGTTCCTCCTGAGTCTTTTCTGCCAAGGCACAACCCATTGCGACACGCATCCAGAAAATCTGAGGAGTTTCTAGAAGTTTGCGGCTACCGTGCTCCTTAGAAAGGTAGTTTGATTGCAGAGTTTGAAGGCCGAGGTATTTGAAATCGTTATCGCGCTCAAGGATAAGAGCGTCAGACAAAGACTTAAGGTCGAACTCCATCATGCGAGGGTCGAACTGGCCGATCTCAACACCACGAGTAATCGCTTTTATAAATGAAGAGCGGTACTCTGCTTCAAAATTATTGAAATCAATATCGCCGAGCACTTCTCGGTACATAGTTTGGAGCAAAAGACGTGCAGCGATGTTTGAGTAGGCAGGGTCGCGCTCTATTAATGAGCGGGTAACCATGATAAGTACGTCTTGGATGTCTTTGGTCTTCATCCCTTCGTACATTTCCTGGCGAACTTTGGATACGATCGATTCTGCATCAAGAATAGATTCAAAGCCCTCGGCTGCTCGCATAAGGGTTGCACGTATTTTGCTGTCATCAAACTGCTCCTGGCGGCCGTCACGCTTTATAATAAGGAGAGAGTTTTCACTTATCTTCTCCGCAATTTCCTCTTTCTTCTCCTGGCGGACCTTGTCGTGTTCGTAGCGGTAAATTATGTAGTTTTTTGCAACAGAGAAATAGTTGCGGACCATAAGAGCTGTCTCTACAAGGTCCTGAATGTCTTCGACGCTTGGAATAAATGCGGTGTTTCCGTACTGAAGGTCGATACTCTCAGCAACAACGCGAGTTATGTCTTTTGCATCAGCTTCATGGCTGTCGCCCAAGGTTGCGGCAAAGGCTTTCTGTACTGCAATCGTTATATTTTCTGGATGAAAATCTACGATCTCTCCGTTGCGCTTCTTGATCTTTTGAGTGACTGCCATAAGGTGCTTTTTGAGTTAATAAAATTGCTGGGAGATACATTATACTCCCGCAATCTGTAAAAAACTGGTGTGCATAAGCAATCCGAGAACTTTTTTTGCAAAAAGCAACAGCTAAAACTCAACTTCGCTAAAGAAGTTGCAAAATCAAGACTTTTTGACCCTCATTTTTGCCCAAAAATGAACTTTTTCTCCCACCGGGGAAATTGATTTTTAAGATTAGAACTTCACTGGGACGATGAGTTCTTTTTGGCGTTCAGGATCGCCAGAAGGGTTGTCGTTGTGGAGTACCAAAGTACCAGTTGAGCCCGCTGGTTGCTTGGGGAAGGTAAGCGTTACCTTGAAAGGTACAAAGTCTTCTGTCATCCAATCGCCTTGTGCGTCTACGTGGCTTTGTGCGATTACGTTTCCGTTTGCGTCGCGGAGTTCTATTGGTGCGGACGCTTCAAAATACCACATACCTCGAGCTGTGCCGGAGACAACGAGTGGGGAAGAGACAGTCGCGTTTTTAAACGGAGCATCTACTGCGATTAGGTTATCGATAGTGGCGTAGGAAACCCCACCAGAGGTTGAGGATGCCGTACCCTGCTGAGCAGGGGAAGGCTTGGCTGGCTCAGGACGAGGTACAAGCACTAGCACCAAGAAACCAACAATAATAATTACCATTGGCACGGTTATTAAAAGCCACTGTTTTATAGTCATATCTTTAGATTTATCTTGAAATTAACTCCTGTATAAATGCTTCTGTATCCTGGGGACCGCGTACTGAACGGGTTTGCACCCCTGTCTCTATGACGACGGAATCATTGCCTCCTTCTTGCAAGGCGTCTCCCACGTAGACCATTTCCGCCAGTGGGATAGAGGTACGTTCCGCCAACGTTCTCAATCCATGTGCCTTAGTAATGCCTTTCTTGGTGATATCGATAGTAGTTTCTCCTCCCATACGTACTGAATACTTGGGAAGTTTTTCACTCAAAGTAGCGCACAAAAGGATACGTTGTTGATCGTGTTCTGCCCTCCATGCTTTCTTCGCTTCAAGGGGTGCCTGTTGCCCAAGTGCAGAGAAGGAAATTTGAGCGCCGCGGTTTTCTATTTGCTTACCCCATGTTTCAAGAGGTTGTGGGAAATCCGCTTCTTCGATTTCATTTATAAGTATTGTAGTAATCTCAGCGATTTCTTCTGGAGAAAAGACCATATTGTATTCTTCGTGCCACTGACCCTCTTTATAGACAAAACATTGTGCTGCGTTGTCAGGAAAAAGGTACATATGAGAAAAATCACTTCCGGTGGGGAAGGCAGAAAGAAATTGAGATTGAAACTGCGGCCAGCTTGCGCCAGACAGTACCGCAACAACAGGGAGCTGTAATAAAAGCTCTGCCATAGCAGAAGTCATGGGTTGCTTGCTCTCTGCAAGTGTCCCGTCGAGGTCAAATGCGATTGCTCGAGGGCTCATATTATTGAGGAAGGCGGCTTAAACTGTCTTTGAGTCGCGCCAATGTAGCTGCAATCTCTTCGGGGTTCATTACCTCACGCTCTTCTTTTCCATGAGCATCTTGGTCGCCTAAATGAGTATCTGGCATCAAATTGTAGTGCATATGAGCCACGCTTTTGCCTGTAGACTTACCTTCGCGCAGGAGAAATGAGACGCCGCCGTGCCCAAGCTCTCTGAGTATGTGCCAACCAAGCTTTTGAAGAAGTTGAGCGTCGAGTATCTCTGCGTCCATCATGTCATCTATATGCTCAACGTGGCGTTTAGGAATGACGAGTAGCTGGTCTGGGTGATACCCTGCGAGTGCGTACGTCATATAACACGTGTTGTTTTCAGCGACGATCTCTTCCTGCTTAGGATTATCAAAAGGGCAGGGGCGTTTTGTTTTAACTAATTCTTCGTATTTCATGCGCGTCCGTATTTATCTTCAAGTCGAGTAATATCGTTCTCATCGAATGTTCCAAAGGCAATTTCAAGGATACATAGCCCGCCATTGCCTCCGGTGAGCCGATGCGCCACGCCCTGTTCGATGTAAAATTCAGCTCCTATAGTTGCAGGCAACTCTTCTGAACCTATCGTCACCACTCCGTTTCCAGATACAACACGCCAATACTCACTGCGATGTTGGTGTGTCTGCAAGCTTATAGACTCACCTTCGCGCACAGTAATAAGTTTTACGGTTGAAGTTTCGTTAGCAGTAAATTGCTCAAAGTTCCCCCACGGACGCTCTTCTTTGCGGAAATTTGGTAAATGCTCCATTGGCAATAAGTATAGTACAATTTTAGCAATGAAAATATGTCTAAACGCAAAGTTTTATAAAGCGTTCGGGGGCGATAATAAAATTCGTGGAGGTCTTATTGCAGCTATAGAGCATCAGAAGAAGATTCTTGATTTGCTCCAGATCCCTTATACAGACAACCCAAATGATGATTGGGACATCTTGGTTGTTAACGTTCCTTGGCCAGCCAGCATGTCTTTGGCGCGAAAAGCAAAACGAGAAGGGAAGAAGGTTATTGTCTGGGCGCACGTGTCAGCAGAAGACCTCTTCCAGTCCGTACGCATCTTCCAGCTTTTTACCTTCCTAAAACCTTTGGTGTGGAAGTATCTGATACATTCTTTCAACCAAGGCGACCTTATTATGTGCCCCAGCAATTACACCAAAAACGTAATGCTTAAATTTGGCCTGCCGGAACACAAGCTTATTGTCCAGACAAACGGTATTGATACTGCAGAGTTCCATAAGGATGAGGCGCGCCGCCAAAAATATCGCACAGATCTAAAAATTAATACCCTTGCTGTCGGTATGGTTGGGCTTGTGTTGCCTGAACGTAAAGGCGTCGACACCTTTATTGCCCTCGGTAAGACATTCCCAGAGCATCAGTTCTTTTGGTTTGGAAAAATATTTAGCTCGGCTCTGGTCGCTCCCGTTTCTACCGACCAGCCTAACGTGCACTTTACAGGGTTCGTGGATGATATCCTTGCTGCTATTAACTCAATCGACATATTCGTCTTTCCTTCGCGTGAAGAAAACCAAGGTATAGCTATTCTTGAGGCTGCCGCCGTTGGTTTGCCTATTCTTGTCCGCAATTTGCCAGCCTACGAAGGATGGCTTGTGCATGAGCAGAATTGTTTGATAGCAAAGTCAGAAGAGGAGTTTGCTATACACCTCAAGCGCCTATTTGAAGACGCAGAACTGCGAGAACGTTTGTCGAAAGCCGCACTGGTGCTTGCTCAGGAACAAAGTCTTGAGTCTCAGACTCAGGTTATGAAAAAAATATACGAAGGTCTCGTCTCAACCCCGGCTCTTGAGCCAGCGCGATAGTAAATAAGTGAGTCCGACAAGTACGGCAACGGCTGTGCCTGCGACATAGAAGTCCAGGTACCGCCCAATCTTTGCGTAGGCGTGTCCAAAGAAGATTCCCAATAAAAAGAAGAGACCGGTCTGCAGAATAGAAACAAGAAGGCATTGTATGGCAAACTTAAGAAAGGGGAGTTTGACAGTGCCTGCAGCAATAAGGCCTGCTATGCCTCCGGCGTGGATAAGTTTAGAAGCGGCGACCATCTTGAAATGGTTGTTCGAGAAATATTCGCGAGCCGTTTCAATGCGTTCGGGTGTGATCCCCACATAGTGGCCCCATTTTCGGATAAGAGGATACCCAAAGCGTCCAAGTGCGTAATATGCCCAGTCACCTACAGCGTCGGCGAATACAAGGACCAGGTAGGCAAAGTACCAAGATAGTAAGCCTTGGGTCGCAAGAAAGCCGCACAGCACAGCGATAATAGGCCCTTCAAAGATCCCAAGAGGAAAAATTATTACGTATTTGTAAGTTGTAAGGAGAGCGATTAATCCAGCCATTTTTGTTAGTATAGCAGGACGTTCAAATATCCCATGAAGGATCAGTATTTTACAGAGCGCAACATAGCGTACCGCACAAATGAGCTTGTTCGCGGACGCCCCACACTTGTGTTCGTGCACGGCGTCTCAGGGAGTTCGTCAGCATGGAAAGAGTACGAGGAGGCGCTCAAAGATGAATTTAATATTGTCACCTACGACCAGCGTGGACATGGTCATTCCAAACGCTATTCAAAATACAGCGACTATCATCTCAAAAAATTTGGAGAAGACCTTCACGAGTTGCTTACTCATATAGGAGAGTATCCATATATCCTTGTGGGGCATTCATTTGGTGTGCTCGTCGTGCTGTCATTTTTAGAACATTGGCAAAAACAAATAGCAGGAGTGATCCTTATCAGTGGGGACTATTATGTGGGGAGACATTTTGCTGTACGGCTTTTGAGTTTCCTCTTAAGTCCCGTTCCGCTTTTAACCTATCTGCCGAAGTTTGCACATAAACCAGGCCGTATTAATTACGCACGTTTCCCTAACAGTGGCGACTGGCATATGGGCCGCTCACTTACTGATGTCCGGAATACTGGCGTGTGTACCTATCTTTTTTGTCTTAAGCAATCCTACGTGCCTGATTTCAGCAACGTGCTCGAGTCAATAACTGTGCCGACTCTTGTGCTTCACGGAACAAAAGACACTATATTCAATATTAAGAATTCCGTCGCTATGGCAAAGCGGATTCCAGGCGCGACTTTTAAGAAAATAGAAGGAGCGAATCATATAGTTGTTGTAAATTTCCCGCATAAAGTAATTGATGCTCTACGAGCATTTGTAAAAACTACTATATGAAAAAAATAGCGATTATTACTGACGCATGGCATCCCCAGGTAAATGGAGTTGTTACAGTTTTTGATCATATTGTTTCAGGGCTCAAGGGGCAGGGGTTGGACGTACTCGTCATACATCCCGGCTTGTTTACATATAAAATGCCTCTGCCGCTGTATCCAGAAATCACTCTCGCATTGTTCCCAAGTAACCATATGCAAAAGCTTTTGCGTGAGTACAAGCCAGACGCTATCCATATTGCAACCGAGGGAACTCTCGGTTTATCGGCGCGCCGCTATTGCGTCAATAAAGGTATTCCGTTTACGACCTCATACCATACGCACTTCCAGCTGTATCTGAGTATGTATATTTCGAAGATTGTTGTTCCTGTCATTACTGCATGGATGAGATGGTTCCACGGGGCGGCGGTGCGGACATTGGTCTCAACGCCGAGCCTTAAGGCAGAACTTGAAATGCGCGGATTCAAACACGTTGAGCTCTGGCCACTAGGAGTAGATATTGAGCGATTTAAAAAGACTCCGCCACAAAACAATCTTCCTTCCTTGCAGAAACCTGTATTTACATATTTCAGCCGTTTGGCGCAGGAGAAAGATCCTCAGGTATTTTTTGATCTTGAATTGCCTGGCACAAAATTGGTGATAGGAGACGGGCCCATGCGTAAGGAGCTCGAAGAAAAATATGGAGACACGGCGCACTTTGTTGGGTATCAGCGCGGAAGGGAATTAGTTGAATGGCTCTCGCTTTCAGATGTAGTAGTTTTTCCATCCAAGACTGACACCTTTGGTCTTATTGTTGTGGAAGCTCTCGCCTGCGGTATCCCTGTGGCTGCATATGATGTTATGGGTCCCCGAGATATTATCACGCAAGGTGTAGATGGATATTTAAGCGGAGATCTTCAAGAAGCAGCACTAGCGTGTCTAAAGCTTTCACCGGAGGCGTGTCGTACGAAGGCTCAGCAGTATTCTTGGGGTCACTCTACCGAGGTATTTTTGCAGAAATTAGCCTTCGGGGACAAGGTCTAGACAGCCTTGTATATACGGTATACTGGGAGAACAGGGCAAAACGTGATTTTAGTAGTTAGTGAATATCAAATGGCAGAAGTCGCATACTGTGTTAAGTGCAAAGCTAAGCAGGAGATGAATGACCCTAAAGAGGTTTCATTTGCTGGCAAGGGCGGCGGAGATCGCCGTGCAATGTCGGGCGTATGTCCGGTTTGCGGCACTAAGATGTTTAAAATCCTTCCTAAGGCTAAATAAACTCGTTTCGAACGTTCGCAAAAAACGCCCCGTAATAAGGGTGTTTTTTGCTATACGATTATTTTTAATAAAGTAAAAAGCCCCGCGTATCGAGCGGGGCTTTGGGGAGGAAAACGTGGGGGCGTTTCATTAAGTATCTCGTAGAGTCTTGTGAGATGGAGATCTCCTTCGATCTCTTCACCCTTATATATCAACCAACGAGTGAAAGCCCCGATCATTTCGTGCACGCACCTACGTGCAAAGGCGCTCTGGTTTACGTGCTGATGTGGGAAAAACCGCTTCCATTCGTGTAGTCGACCTGCCGCATCGTTGTAATTACGCTTAGCTTCCAGTCTTTTATCCTCCAAGAGCCAATCGAAGGTAATGCCTTTACGAACGTTTCGAATTGAGTGGTGTACAACAGGGATCTTGACCCCCATCTGTTCCTCCTGCTTCTTTCTGTTGGAATAGTACGACAGACTCAAATAAAATCAAACACTATGCGTGGGTGTTGGGCATTTCGCGGTGGATGTCTGCGATATCGCTCATAACTTCTGGAGACAGAGTTATATTTCCTGCTTCTATGTCTACAGCAAGCTGTTCCAGCGTGGTGGCGCCAATGATTGTGCTTGTTGTGAATGAGCGAGAAGTAGCGAAGGCAATAGCCATAGCAGCTGGGTCGAGTCCGTGCTTTTTGGCAACATCTACGTAGCGTTGTATAGCAACTTGAGATTGTGGCGGGTTGTAGTGTGCGTTGCGGTCTGTAAGTGTCAGGCGTGCAGCTGGTGGGCGAGCGCCGCCAAGATATTTACCTGTCAGTGACCCCATAGAAAGTGCTGAATAGGCAAGTAGTCCGATATGTTCACGTAGGCACATTTCCGACAGGCCAATTTCAAACTTTCGGCTCAGTAGGGAATATTGATTTTGAATAGTAGAAATTCTTGGGAAGCCTTTTTCGCGCGCCACATTCAAATATTGCATGATGCCCCAGGGTGTTTCGTTGGACACGCCAATTGCGCGCACCTTTCCTTCTGTAACAAGTTCGGCGAGCGCACTGAGCGTTTCTTCAATCGCCGCACCGTCTTGCGACGTATCAATGTCTTCGACTCCGTACCGGCCCCACACGTTCGTAATGCGGTCAGGCCCATGCATCTGGTAGAGATCAAGGTAGTCGGTTCCTAGGCGCAAGAGTGAGCCTTCTATAGCTTCACGTATATCTGCGCGGGTAAGTCCGACAGCCGTACGGGTGCCCATAGAATTTTTCTGAAGCATGCACGAAGCCTTGCTTGCAATGATAAGATCTTTTCTTTTCCCGCTTTTCTTAAGCCAGGAGCCAAGATATGTTTCAGTTGTTCCTTGTTTCGTTCGGTCAGGCGGAATAGGGTAGATCTCCGCAGTGTCTATAAAATTTACGCCGTGTGCTGTTGCGTAGTCGAGTTGTGCGTGTGCATCTTCTTCTGTGTTTTGCTGGCCCCAGTTCATGGTGCCAAGGCAAATTGCTGACACTTCCATGTCAGTGCCTGGTAGTTTCCGATATTGCATATCGGAACAGTATACCAAAGACTACCCGCGCGCTGAATGAAATTCGTCGTCCGCCGCTTTGGAGGACTCAGCATTTTCTTCCTCTCGCTCCACTTCCTTTTCAAGTTCTTCGGGCGACTCCTTCTCGATTTCTTCCTGCTCTTCTGCAGCTATGGTAACCGCGCCTGAAGCACGGAAATATAGCCCTAAAAAGAGAAGAAAGACGATCAGGACTATAACACCCACGATGATCCATTCCATACTATGAAGTATACATTACCGCCCTTGGCCGTAGAGTTTTTTCAGCGAACCGACATGCTGTTCGTAAGTGTCTGAGCAATAGATTTCCCCATCGTCGTCATGGAAATAGTATAGGCACGAGGTTTTTACAGGGTTGAGGGCCGCTAGTACAGCCGCGGTACTTGGGGCAGAAATTGGTCCCGGTGGCAGACCTTCGTTTTGATAGGTGTTGTAGGGAGACTTGATATATTTGTCGCGCGGCACGACTTGTGGCCACCAAGGACCTTTGCCTGTAGCTTTTGCATACTGCAGTGTAGAATCCATTTGCAATTTCATATCGGCAAATAAACGGTTCCATATGACGCCGGATATAATGCGCATTTCCTGTGGGTCGCTCGTTTCGCGTTCAATAATGGATGCGATAGTTAGCCCTTGTTCAAGCGGCACAATTTTTTGCACTGCTGGTGTGTAGCGCGAAAGCACTTCATCTTCGAATCTTTGTTGAACCTGTTCTTGTACTGCAAGGATTGAGTCTCCTGCTGCAATTGAATAATCGCCTGGAGCAATAGTCCCTTCTTCTAGCTGTACGGTTGAAACAGGTGGCAGTTGGGTAAATTGTTTTTGCTTATTCGCGTCCCAGCCAAGCCTTTTACCAATAAGGGCAGCAACCTGTTCTTTTCGGAGGCCAGGGTTGATCGTAAGAATATTTGGTATGCCAGCTTCTATTGCGGCAAATTGGTACAGGGGAGTGTCAGCGATAACGCGCGCAACAGCTGCAAATATTCCTTTGGCATTAAAGACAGCCGCCTCGGTTGAAGTCGGGTCAGCAAACAACAGGTCGGCTGAAGCGTTCGGCTTTATAGTTTTTTTGATAGGGTCGACACTTACCGGAAAGGGGGATTGGATACCTAGATTTTTTTGTTCCCACACAACAATACTTGGGAATGCAAAAAACAACATGATCAGTCCACCGATAATCCCCGCCAAAACATATAGCAATTTTGGTTGCCTTTTTCGTCTTGTGCGCATGTGCTTACAATTGTATCTCAAGAATCATAGGTAGATGGTCTGATATCTCCATAGTGGGAGCTGTAAAACTTTTGACCGTAGTGTTGTGGTCTACAAAGACATAGTCTGAATAGTAGAGTGGGTTGTCTGGAAAACGTTCCCACACGAGACGGTTACGCGTGGTCGGTATAGAAAATGTCTGAATAAGATCTTGATATCCGGCATTTCCAAACATCTGGATACTCTGTGTTTCTGGCAGAACGTTGATGTCCCCGCCGATAATGCGTACGCCTGGGAGGTTTTTCAAAAAATCTATACACACCTTTGATTGTTCAAGGCGTCCTGGCGTATCAAGTTTTCCTGGATGCGGATATCCGTGCAGATTTATGAGATGTAGGGGTTTTGTGCCAACAGCAAGTTCCGTGTATATCCCAAGTCCAGCATGCGGATTATCTGAGAGTATGGTGCACTCGCGCACTACTTCTATGCCAGCACGTACGTAGGTAACTTGTGTGGGGGTAAAAGAGCTGTCGAGAATATTTTTTTCTGCGGAGAGTTTAGTGTAGGAGCCTAGTATGGTTTCAAGCGCGGTCTGTACGTTGCCTCCTGCCTCTTGAAAACAAAACACATCCGTATCCATTTTCTGTGCTTCAATAAACTGTAGGAGAGGGTTCATTATCTTGCCGTCCCAGCAGTTTAGGAAAACTATTTTCACACAGGCTATACTACTATACGTCTTACTAACTTATGCACAGACCATTTTTATATCGACATAGCACATGGCGGGGGAAGTACGTGGACCTTTGGACACTACCCCACGTAATATCAGGCTTCTTCATTTCCTATGTCACGTTTCTTATGCCCATGGAATATGCAGCTGCATTTTGGATGGCCCTGTCTATCGGTATCGGATGGGAATTAGTTGAACGCATTACCCGCCTTTCCCGTACCGAGGCGTATACAAATTCTCTGTCCGACATAGTGGGTGCCCAGCTTGGGTTTATTGTTGGGTGGTGGATTTTCTCCCACATCACAAACCCAGCACTTGCATCACTCGTAATTCTTCTTCTCTGTGCAATCTTTTGTCTGGTGTGCCTTTTTGGATATCGAGCCTTTAAATATTACGGATAAAAAATACCGCCTCCTTGGAAGGAAGCGGTAGGTTTTAGAAGGAGAGAGTCACCTTGCGTAGAGACTCCCAGCCCGTCTTGATCTGTGGCCAGACGAGACGCAGGAAGGTATAGAACACGAGGATGGATTTTGCTCCGATCAAGAGCTCGCCTGCCGCCGTGCCGCAGGACACATCCATCAGCTGTTGCGTATGGAGAAGGCCAACGGTTAGGTCGGTGATGACCCATCCCGACGCTACCCACACCAACACGGTGATAAAGACGGCCTTAAGGAACTCGAGCACGTTCATAACACACCAATATGTTGTTGAATCCTATCTAGGTTCTAAAGGAAAAATAGTAGCTTGTCAATTTTATGCCAATGCGCCGGGGAGGCCCACGGCACTATGTCCTTCAGGGCCTCCCCGGCTTAGATCAGCCGTTTCTTCATATATTAGTCCAGTGCGTTTCGAACTATTTTATACATTCCCAGTATACAAAAATGCTGATGAAGAAATGATTAAATAGCAATAAAATACCTACAGCGCAGAGACTTTCTTGAAGGCTCGCTCGAGCTCTTTTAGAGCAACCGGTTTTGTGAGGTGATGATTAAACCCAGCCTGCAGTGCCCTCTCTTTATCATCTTTTTGTCCGTACCCAGTAAGTGCAATGATGGGGGATACAAAAGAACTTTCGTCTCGCAGTATGCGCACGACTTCATACCCATCGATATCAGGCAGTCCGATATCCAGCACTATAATGTCGGGTTGCTCTTCTCGTGCTTTATGTATTGCGTCCAGTCCGTTGTGAGCAATGCTAACGGTATGGCCTCGCAGTTGTAGCAGCCTTGCAAGCATCTGAGCCGCCGCCTCATTGTCGTCCACTACCAAAATGGTGCGAGTGTTTTTTGACTGACGAGCTCGACGTTGCTTCTGCATAGTTAGGCGATAAATCGGTACCCTACACCTCGTACAGTTTCAAAACGGGGAGAGGAGGGGCCATGCTCAAGTTTTTTACGAAGATTTTTCATATGTACATCTAGCACGTTGCTCCACGTCATACTGTTGAAGTCCCACACGTGGTTAGAGAGTTCTTCTCGAGTAAACACTTCGCCCGGTCTTCGTAGGAAGCATTCTAGAAGCGCATATTCTTTTAATGTCAGACTGATCTCTTCTCCATCGAGAAATACTTTATGGGTTGCCGTATCTACCGTGATACTGCCAACAGTGTGTACCACAGGGGTCTGTGTTTGAGGGCGACGAGCAACTGAGCCGATGCGTGCAACAAGCTCTTCGGATGAGAATGGTTTTACGACATAGTCGTCGGCACCGGCGTTCAACAGTTCAACTTTTGTATGAGTTTCGTTCTTGCCGGTTAGGATAATAATCGGAGTCTTGATACCTTCCTCACGGACTTTTTTTGTGAGAGACATGCCGTCTAGCCCAGGTAGGGTAAGGTCCAGGACAATGACGTCATAGTCGGTGTGATAGAGCGTTGCGCGGGTCAGAGCCTTGTCGCCCTCAGATACCCAGTCAACAGCAAAACCCTTTAGTTCTAATATTTTTTTAAGGTTCGCCCCGAGGACCTGTTCGTCTTCAATCATTAAGAGTCTCATAGAGTCACTCTACGCAGTATTACATGAAGGTATTATGAAGAAAACTTCATGTGGGGGAGCTCAGCCTTATGCTGCAACGCCGTAGAGATGGGCGGGCACAACCTTATAGTGGCGCATAATACGCTCGGCGGTACGCGGGTGGCTCCTCTTCACGTGATTCCACATGATGATTTTGTTGATCAACTCCTTGTTTGAGGAGCTACCTTCTTTGTGTCCGCACTCACTGCAAATAAGTGTAACTTTCATAATACATGTGGGTTAACGAGTAATATGTACTACTCATTTTACGCAGCGTCACTGAGTTTCGAGTGAACCCCGCCATCGGCGGGGTGAATTTCTTTGAGCTCATCCATCTTCTGGGTGAACGTTGATTGCATTTGTTCTATGGAACCTACGAGTTCAGTCGCGGTGTCATATTCTGCCGACTTCTTTTTCTCAAGCATAAGCTGCAGAAGCTGGGCATGGCTATACACGACCGCGAGTGAATTGCGAAGGTCGTGCGATATTTGAGAAATGCGTTCTTGAGGTGTTATACGCTCAGTATAGCAAAAGGGCGGCTCATCGGTGGATGGCCGCCCTTGCACTTATTCGTCTTCATGAAAAAAAGCCAGTCCCACCGGACTATCGTCCACTCGGACCAGGTCTTCGTGCGCCTCACGCGCTCGGTCATAGAATTCCTGCCGGGCTCGCTCGTCGAAGATCTTGTCGACAGCTTTCCTGATGTCGCGCCTTCTTTGGGTGGTTCTGCCACCCGCACGCCCCATAAGCTTGAGGGCGTAAATGTCCTCGTGCCTAATCGCTGCAGCAACTTGAGGAGGAATCTCTCTCATCGTTGTCTCCTGGTTTATTGAGGGGTCTTCTACTTATATTATCCTCTATTTATACAAATTTGTCAAGCGCGATTGGGGAGAGTGCTTGTGGATAAACGTATGTTGGTAAAAGAAAAAGGCGGCGGAAATTCCGCGCGCCTTATTGAGGTAGTTACGCCGGCATCACAGGGTGAGCCGACTCCATAATAGTTCCGAGGACTTCGAAGAAGCGCGAATCGATAGGCTTCTGCCGACGGCCGTCTCGCCAGGTGTTGCCGATACGCTGGAACCGCAAGAACAGGTTCCCGACAGTGAAGCTCAATTCCACATCGTTGCCGCCAAGCCCTCGGCGTTCTGGATCCACGACAGGGACACTCAAACCAAACACCTTCACGAATACCCGTTCAGATTGTTGTTCGGACATGATTTCCTCCTGGTCATTCCTCCAAGGGAAACAGTACCACTCGTCCAAGATTCGTCAATAGTCTTTATGTGCAAAAGAAAACTGCCCCACGAGGAGGCAGTTGTGTTTTTCAACACTAACTTTCTATGCCAGGCATAAAACAGCGAGCCTTAAGGGTGTTCGTGTCCGCGTCCAAGTAGAGCCATACCTTTGCCTCACCGTCGGGGTTCTTCATGTTCTCCACTTCGGCATCGGCAGGAACATCAATCGATTTCCCCTGGATGTGGACGCGGAAACCTTTGTCCGTGCGTTCCCACGAGTAGGGGTTGATGTAGGTGAAGTCGTTGCCGTCGCAGCACAGACCCTTTGATTTGTTTTTGGCCGACGAGTAGCCGTTGGCCTGGTGTGTAAGCGGGTCATGCGCGCGTGCTTCGTTGACGTTGCAACCCGCAAACACTAATACTGCCGCACATACTGCTACGAGAAAAATGTTTCGAATGGCTGACATCGGTGACCCCCGTTCTGAATTTCGGAATGTACGCTGATAAGGACTCCTCCCAATCTTTTTGTAGCTACCTAGAGCCTAGTTAAGCTCAGCAGGGAAGTCAACCTACCTCTCCGGGCAGGTTGAAATAAGGAAAAGAAAAAGGCCGGTTTTTAGGCCGGCCTTGATTCAAGAGTATTTGCGCGCACGACCTGTGACGAGCTGTTGCCAGAGGTCGGTCGAATGGTCCCAAGGGCCATGCAATGTTTCAGGCTCCCACTCACCAAAGACCTTCGTGTCTTCGTCTGTAATCTCCAAGCGTTCCTTGAACGGCTCAGGACGCTCGTTGAAGTTAGTGAAGAAACGCGTCACCATCACCTGGCGCCATAGACCCACATACACGCTCGACTTGTGACGGTCGCGCAGGTCTCCGAAGTCGGCGATGGGAGGCTTGCTGACTAGATGGATGTTTGTGGTTGGGACCACAAGCCCCGACTCCTCGACAAAACATCGAAGGAGTGTTTCCTCCGCCGTCTCTCCCTCAATGCCGGTTTCGCTCAGTGTTCGCACCACGTCGGCTGGTGTGGGGACACGAACCCCATTCACTTCACGATACCTCTCGACCAGTTGTTCTCCGCCCACGCGCACAAGTGTCTCGGATTTACGCGAACGGCACACGCCGTTGCCGTGCATGTCCCGGCCGAACTCGATTTCGCGTTTCTGCTCGATCGCCCGTACAAGATGGGCTACGTCGCGTGGTCCGCGTTCAAGCTTCTCGATATCTAGTGGCCCGCCTTCGAAGGCAGTGCATCCCCGTAGGAAATGCCGTAAATCACCCTCAGTAGTGAACTTCTCGAAGATCATATTGGACCTCCTTAGGTACTGTTACAGATAAGGCCCCGCTAAACTCAGCTTACTATGTTTTTAATGAATATCTCAAGCATGGCAGTAGACATCTCAAAAATGCCTAAACGAGCCCTGTGAGAACGCGCTGGAGGTCGGCGAGGCCAACTGGTTTGACGAGATAGTAGTCGAAACGCACTTCTTGATCCATCATTTTTTTATGTTCAATCCCGTATCCTGTAAGCGCGATAAGTCGACCAGTAAAACCTTGAGCTTTAAGTGTTTTAGCAACCTTCCATCCATCTTGGTCGGGAAGTCCTATATCTAGGAATACTGCATCAGGAGAAAGGCTACGTGCCTTCGTGGTTCCTTGGTTGCCGTCGTACGCATACGCAACTCTGTACCCTTGAAATTCCAACAAGCGTCCGATACCACCGGCAGCTGCATCGTTATCGTCAACTATCAAGATGAGTGGGTTGGCCTTGGTCCTACCTTTCTGTAATGGGTTTCCCGCTCTGTCGCCATGCGAGCTTCTATTCTCTGCGGTGACGATGAGCGGCAGGCGGACAATAAAACGGCTGCCCCGGTTACGGCCCTCACTGTGTGCCTGGATAGTGCCGCTATGCATTTCCACGAAGTTACGCACAAGGGCAAGACCGATACCCAAACCTTTCTTGCTGCGTTCGGCATCTTGGATTTGTCGGAAGGGGAGGAAAATAGTTTCAAGCTCGCCTGGGTCGATACCAATGCCACGGTCTACAACTTCAATCTCTGCAACACCATCATGTTCTCGCATATGTAACGCAATGGTGTCACCGGACGACGAAAACTTCGATGCATTTGTGAGTAAGTTTGAAAAAATTTGCTCAAGACGTACTGCGTCTCCAACAATGGAGAGGGGTTTTTGAGGCAGTTTCATTGCGAGACGCTGGTGCAGCTCTTTGCGATGATGTTCCGTTGAGACAACTGCACTCTTGAGTACGGAGGTAAGTTCAACCACATCTTTCTTGAGCGTAACTTTCCCTTCAGAGATACGGGAAATATCCAGAAGGTCATCTAGTAGGCGACGTACGGTTCCCATACGATCCTCCATCATCTCCAGGATTTCCATGTCCTCTGCGTCGTGTGAGTTTTTTAATTTCAATAAATCAATAGAGGATAAAATTGGAGCAAGCGGGTTACGGAGTTCATGCGACAGAATCGCAATAAAGTCATTTTTTGCTTTTGACTCCGAACTTTCTTTTGCAACGGCATTACGAAGCGCTGCCATTTGTGAATGCATAATGTTGGTGTTGACTCGACGGTCTTCTTCAAGCGAGGTGACGATAAAAAACATTACCGCGAGTACAATAATCAGAATTTCAATCTGATACAGGTTTGCTGCAAGTGCGCTTGGTTGTGAGTGCAGTAATACACCCGTGACAGCAAAAAACGACGTGATGAGAAGCGCGAGTGTAATAAAGCGAGGTCGCAGTCTAAGCGCAATCCAGAACAGTGGCACAAGGATGAAATATACCAGAGGGATGCTTGCAAAAATGCCGACGCCACGGATAAACAGTGTGTAGTCGATGCAAATCAAAAATACGAACACAGAGAACAGTTCAAGAATTTCTACGAAGGTTCGGCTGAAGCGGGGCTTGGTGAACCAACGAAGTAAGAATGGTGTAACGATAAGTAAACAAAATAAGGTTGCGACATAGGCGTACCAGCCTGACATAAGAATGTCAGTGTCGCCTCGCAACAAGCGCACTATCATAACAAGCGTTGAGCTGATAGCAGAGATTCCAACTATAGTAATGATGAAATAAAAGGTGTCGCGGTATCTGCGGAACAATGGGTCGATGTGTGCTTTGTGTAAAAGCCAAGAGCCAGCGGTAGCTTGTATCGTTTCGATAAGTGGTAGCAGGAGAATGGCGATAAGTGGTGAGCCGGTGACTATCTGACTTATTACAGCGGAGACATACACCACAGGCCAGAGCTTTCGGCCACCAAAGTATAGTGTCGCAAGTGCAATAGCAGATGCTGGGTTAAACCGAGCAGACAGGGGGAGGACAAGTGAAGCTAAAAAGAAAACAAGAGTATAAGAAACCAACAGAACTCCAGCAAGCTGCCATTCACGTCTGGTGTAGTTGCTACGTATCTTCCAAAACAGGTGTTTCATTCCTGGTACCATACCTTTAACCATACCAATACAAAAGCGCATGGTTCATTAAGAATCCATGAGTATGGTGGCAAGTTCCACTCCCTATTTTTTTACAGGGCTACACTTAAGACATTTACAACCTACGGGTTTTATAAATTCATCAAAGTATTCAGTGTCATAGTCGTATGTAAGTTCCTCGCCAGCTTTGATATTCTTTGCGGTAAAAATAAACACGCGTTTGTTTTTAATATCAATTTCGCAGTTTGGCCTACAAGAATGGTTAACGTACTTTGCTTTGTTGTACGGAACATTTCCGTCAATCATCGTGTTTCTCCCTGTTTCAAAGAAATACTTACCGCTTTTATTATGTTGCTCATCGTCAGTTAATGAGCGGCCTACATATTCCAAAACGCAGACACCTCGTGGAATATTTTCTTCTGCAAAGATGCCTTTTCCTGTACGTGAGCGGCCAACGCGTGTTTTAAAATCCTGAACTTCGAATCGTCGTCGAATTTTTTTCATTTCGATAGTATACGACACATTTAGTGCTTTCCGCCTAGCTTTTTGCTATACTTGAGCCACAAATGTCAATAAAAACGAGATTTTTTAACGCGATTCAGTATGTTCGCAAACAACCTTGGTATTACTCATGGGGCGGGGCTCTTCTTATTGCAATTCTTATATTCGTGGGTGCTCAAGCAATGGTTTCCTCAGTTCCCGCAGTTGCTACGCTTGACCAAACTAGCCATGTAAAAATTGCATCCGTCGCAAGCCTTGCCGCGCAATCAACAGGACCTCTTCCTGTAACGGGCGTAGTGACGTCGCTTAACCATGCAAGCATTTCGGCACAAAGCTCGGGCGAAGTGCTCGCACTTAACCGTAAAATTGGAGACTATGTATCTGCGGGTACCATTATTGGTTCTCTTGAAAATAGCAGCCAACGAGCTGCAGTCCTCCAGGCTCAAGGTGCATACAATGCAGCCCAAGCGGCGTTTACAAATACCAGTGGCACAGGCGCAGCAAACTCCGGTATTAGTGCGGCGCAAGCTAGCCAAGCGGTAGTAAATGCTCAGATAACTGTAAACACTTCTTTGCAGAGCTTGTTTGCGGCCCTTGATGACGCAGTGCACACCAAGGCGGATCTTCTTTTTAGCCAACCCAGAACTAACCCAGCGCTCCAACTTACCGTCACCGACAACCAGCTTGTTATTACGCTCCAAAATGAACGTCGCCAGCTCGACCTTGCACTTAATGATGTCAGCTCAATAGCACGCAAGACCACGCGAACAAATACAGGTACAGATATTGCCCAGGCAACAGCTAATGCACAGCTCGTCACCACGTTCTTGAACAATCTAGTGGAGGCGCTAAACAAGTCTCTTCCAAACCAGTCCATAACAGCTACAGATATTAGTGCGTACCAAGCATCAATAGGTTCTGCACGTACGGCAGTTAGTGCAGCATTGTCAGGGGTTGCAAGCGCAAAGAGCGCGTATGACAGCGCATCTGCGGCTGCGGCATCTGCTTCAAACACTGCGGAAGGTGGAACGCAAAGCAGTATAAGTATTGCGCAAGCAAATGTTGAGCAGGCACAAGGTGTTCTTGCCGCAGCACGAGCATCGCTTGAAAAGACGATCATCCGCTCACCAATTTCAGGCACTATTGTAAGTCTCCCAGTCTCACAAGGAGATTATGTCTCTAACTCACAACGCCTAGCAGAAATATCTAACCCAAGCGCGCTTGAAGTTGATGTGTATGTAACACCCGAAGATTCAAAAACTCTCGCAGTAGGTGGCAGCGCTCTTATAGCAGGTTCGGTGCAGGGGACTATTGTCTCAATTGCGCCAGCGCTCGACCCATCAACTGGAAAAATTTTAGTGAAGGTCGGTATTGTCGGTAGCCCAAGCGCGCTGACGGATGGGGAAACCATAACAGTGTCGCTTTCTCGCGCAACAGCAGCCCAGACAAAAAAAGTCAGCACCGTTTCAGCGGCTTCTATTATGATTCCGATTGTTGCGGCAAAAATAACGCCAAGTGGTCCAATTGTATTTAGTGTTAGTGCGTCATCGACGTTGGTTCAAATCCCAATAACCCTCGGCACTATCTTAGGGGACAAGGTGATAGTCCTTACAGGTCTTACTCCAGAGATGGTTATTGTTGAAGACGCGCGCGGCCTTTCCAACGGACAGCAGGTAATCGTAGACTTGCCTGCACAGGCAGGTTCAAACTAACTCGTATGTTGTGGCTCTGGAATTTCTTCCTAGACCGAAAACAATTTAGCTACGTGCTAATTACCACCCTCGTGCTTGCTGGGTTGTTTGCCGCCCTTGCTATTCCAAAGGAAAACTCACCTTCTATCGTTATTCCAAACGGTATCGTAACAACAGTGCTTCCAGGTGCTTCGGCGCAAGACATAGAAACATTGGTTACGAATAAATTAGAAGATCAGGTTTCCGGCCTGAACAACCTCGACACCGTTACCTCTGTATCAAGCGAGGGTGTTTCCATGCTCAACGTGCAGTTTGATGCAAATGCTGATGTAGATAAATCTATTCAAGAACTTCGCGACGCTGTGGCAAAAGCTGTACCAGACCTTCCTTCCGACGCAACAACTCCACAGGTAAGCAAAATTGACTTCAGCAACCAACCAGTGCTCGTGGTTTCTATTGCGGGAGATCTTCCACCGACTGAGTTTTCAGCTCTTGCCGCAGAAGTATCGGACGGCCTTAAACATATCGCCGGCGTATCAGAAGTGAATGTGTCCGGTATGCCTGAGCGCCAGGTCACTGTTGTTGTTAGTAAAGAAAAGCTCCAGCAATACGGCCTTCGCCTAACGGACATTATTTCATCTATAGCGTCAGCAAACGCATCGGCGCCAGCTGGCAGCATTTCGATGAATGGCGTGAACTACAATGTCAGCTTTAAAGGCAGCATAGAGGACCCGTCTGAGATTCAAAATATTGCAGTAGGCATAAAGAACAACGTGCCTATCTATGTTCGCGACATTGCAGTTGTTTCTGACGGCCTCGCTTCTGCAACCTCATATTCGCGCTTATCCGTGGATGGAAAACCAAGTAGTCAGGCTATTTCTCTCACTATCTACAAGCAGACAGGCGCTGAGATTAAAGAAGTAGCAGATGCGGCAAAAGCAGAAATGCTGAGGTTGCAGGACACAAAATTGAAGGGGATGAACGTGTTTATTTCTCCCTCAACTGACCAAGGCGTTCAGATCACCGAACAGCTCGGAGACCTTACGAAAACTGGTTTTGAGACAGTTGCGCTCGTAATGATTGTGCTTCTTCTTACCATTGGCTGGCGCGAGTCTGTTGTTGCGGCGCTTGCTATCCCACTTTCGTTCTTGATTGCATTTATTGGGTTGCACCTTACGGGCAACACACTTAACTTCATCAGCCTCTTCGCACTTATTTTGGCCGTCGGTATCTTGGTGGACTCAGGCATCGTGGTTACTGAAGCAATCCATGCGCGCATGAAGTTGCACGCAGACCCGCTGGATGCCGCAAAGCATGCGCTACGCGACTATGCATGGCCACTTATTGCAGGAACGATGGCAACGGTTGCCGTATTCGCACCACTATTCTTTATCTCCGGCATCGTTGGCAAGTTTATTGCAGGTATCCCATACACCCTTATATTCGTGCTCATTGCGTCTATCTTTGTAGCACTCGGCATCGTTCCTTTGATTGCCGTCCTCTTTACTAAAAAACATCCGAATCGTTTTGAAGAAAGCCAGGAAGAATATACAGAGCTCGCAACACAGTGGTACAAAGAAAAATTGCGCTTAATACTTGAGAATCGTCGTTGGCAGCGCCTGTTCTTGCGAGGGCTTGGCGTCATGTTTGTTCTTGCAATGATCCTTCCTTTTACAGGATTGGTAAAAACGGTGTTCTTCCCACAAGATGACCAAGATTTCGTCTACATCAACATTCAAGCCCCAGAAGGTACGACGCTTGGACAGACAGATCTTATTGTCCGCCAGGTTGAAGAACTTCTGTATCCAATTAAAGATATTTCTTCTCTTGAAATTACAACGGGACAGAGTTCCGGCCTTACAGGAGGAGGTTCTTCAGGCAGCAACCAGGCAAACATCACGGTTAACCTTCCGCTCGACCACAAGAAAACAAGTACTGAAATTGCAACTGAACTGCAGCGCGTCGTAAGTGTCGTAACAGCTGCAAACGTCCAGGTATTGCAGGCAAACAACGGACCTTCAGCTGGTGCGCCAATTCAAATCCAGTTTGAAGGCGATAACCTTGATGAACTTATCACTGCGGCTGAGGCGGGCAAACAACTTATTTTGAGCATTCCGCATGTTACGAATGTCAGCGACAGTACTCAGAACAACGGAACTCAGTTTGACCTCACCGTTGACCGCGGCAAGGCAACTGCGCTGGGCTTAAGTACTGCGTCTATTGCGCAAACATTGCGTGCGGCTGTGCAGGGTACAAAAGCAACCAGCATCACACAGCCTAAAGATGACATTGATGTAATCGTAAAACTCAACCTCAACACGGACTATATTGATCCGTCAGATACCACACGTACGACAATTGATGCGATTAAAAATCTCTCTGTCCAGGGCAGCAATGGCCCGGTACTGCTTGGTTCAGTGTTGCAGACGCAACTTGGGGTAAGCAACGCAGCCATAAACCATAAAGATAAAAGCCGCTTGGAAACAGTGTCTGCGTATCCGGACGACAAAACCACGAGCACTGCGGTCATAGCAGAATTTAAGAAGCGCGTTGGGGAGTTGAACCTACCTTCAGGCGTAACAGTCTCGTATGGTGGAGAAACCGAGGATATCAACCAGTCATTTACAGACATGTTCCTGGCGCTTATCGCAGGGTTGGTGTTGATGTTTATGATCCTTATCATTTCCTTCAACTCTATTCGCTACACATGGTACTTGTTGGTTATCGTCCCACTTTCACTTATCGGTGTGTTGGGTGGCCTTGCGATAACAGGACAACCAGTGTCGCTTACCTCGTTGCTTGGAGTCATCGCACTTGGTGGCGTTATCATCAACCACGCAATCATTCTTATGGACTCTATGATCCACCATCTTGCAACAGAGAAAGGTAGGCCAATTATAGATATCGTTGTTGAGTCATCCGCGACTCGTCTGCGCCCAATTGTTCTTACGACCATCACCACTGTTGTGGGTATGATCCCACTCGCTAGGTCGAATGCAACATGGGGGCCATTGGCCTTTGCAGTTATGTTCGGCCTTACCTTTGCTATCTGCCTTACGCTCGTGCTTGTCCCAATGCTTTTCTATCGCTACCAGATGCGTGTGCTCGAGAAAAAATAAACTTACCGCGCTATGAAGAAACTTATATTGCTTGCAGTGGCGCTTGCGGTTTTAGTAGGAGGCTATGTTATCTACATCAATTATAGAAGTGTACCGACTGATGTTCCTCAAAGCGGTCGCTCTATGGATATAGAAAGTTATGTGCGTAGCCGTATTAGCGACCTCTCTCCAACTAAAGAACAGTTAGGTGGAACATTCTATGTTACTGAAATAGAGTCGCACGGAGGTGCTGGCACCGTACAGTACGAAGATGGTCATAACGCATACACGGCAGATTTTACATATCGCATCACCCGAGAAGGGCAACCTATTGTTGATTCGTTTGTGATCCGCTCGAATTAAAAAGAAAGGCCGCCCTCTCGTAAGAGGGCGGCAATAATGAAGGGGAGCTGATGGCAATAGTCAGCCAGGGCTCAGATTACCTGCGGCCGGCCGGCCGCGCTCGATGACGACCTCGTAGTTGATCTTCTGGCCTTCGTTGGGGGCGGTCATCCGGGCGCGTTCGACGGCGCTGATGTGGATGAAGACGTCCTTGCCGCCGCCCTCCGGCTGGATAAAGCCGTACCCTTTGGCCGAGTTGAACCACTTCACGGTTCCTGTAGCCATGTCGCTCTCCTGTATCGATCAAGTACATCATCCTGCGTGTTGCAGGTTGCCTCAATTTTGAGACGTTCTCAATTTACATCGAAAGCGATTTTTGTCAAACTTACTGGCTCAGGGCTTTTCTTGTAGCTGGCCCTACAAAACCTACCTGTTCAAGTCCGCGAGAAGCTTGGAATTTTTTCACTGCTGCTTGGGTAAGTGGTCCAAAATATCCTGTTACTGGCCCGGAGTAGACTCCAAGAGCGGTCAACTTTTGTTGGAGTTTTGTAACATCTGGATGTGTAAGTCCTTGGTATAGATAGATGGAGAACACATAGTTCGTGGAAGGTGCGGCTGTGGTCGACACAGGTGTAGTGTTTTGGACAACTGCGGTGAGGGTAGGTGTAGTGGCTGGAAGGGGAATTACTTGGACAGAAAATGACGTATGGGCCGCACGACCATAAATGTCAGTCGCATAGATTGTCAGAGTATGATATCCGATATCTTTTTGTGTTGGAGTCCAGCTAAATAGATTTGATGACGTTGCGTATGTATCTGTAAGAGTCGTATTAAAGAACGAATCGACAATTCTGTACGTTGGGGTTATGAGGCCGGTCTGAGAGATGGTAAACGAGAGTGTTGTGCTTGCAACCACAATAGTGCCTGGAACTGCGTCTGTGATACGGATACTGACAGGGGCTTGAACCTGTATTGTTTGGGAAATCGATGCGCTGGGGCTGCCAACATTGTCAGAGACAGTTACAACAAACGTATGCACCCCTCCGTCGGTATCTGTTGGTGTCCAACTGAAATTTCCGTACGCATCTACGTTTGAACCCGAGAAAGATGTTCCATTAAACGAATCCGTTATCGAGTATGACGGATTGGTAAAACCTGAAGGTAAGATGCTGAAGTATACGTTCTGCCCGCTTAATATGGTCGTGGCTGGAGTGATCGATGATAGGGAAACTGATGTGGCAGAGACCGACAGAGGCAGAATAAAAATAAAGGAGAGGGCTGCCAGTGTAAAAACGCGCCAGCGTGTTTGAGTGTTCATATAAAAATAATAGCACCCCTTTTTAAGTGTGAAATTATCGACTACACTGGCTGTATATGAAGAACCATCCAACCTATGAGCCGCGCCGTGTCCCTGATGTTGAATTTAAAGTTCATACGCATAGCCCTGCAAGTGAGAACACATGTATGGATATGGCGTTCGCCTGGAGTACGCGAACTTCAGAAGAAATCTTTAGCGGCAAAAAAGTAATCCTTTTCGCCCTTCCTGGAGCCTTTACACCTACGTGCTCGAGCACACACGCACCTGGGTATGACAGAGCACATGAAGAGTTCAAGAATCTGGGAGTCGATGAGGTTATATGCCTCAGTGTTAATGACCCGTTTGTCATGTCTCATTGGGGCAAAGATCTTGGTATTAAGCACGTCACGATGCTTCCCGACGGTAATGGTGACTTCACCCGCGCTATGGGTATGCTCGTAAAAAAAGAAGATTTGGGTTTTGGTATGCGAAGTTGGCGCTACAGCATGCTCGTCGTTGACGGTGTCATTGAAAAAATGTTTATCGAGGAGGGCTATATGGATAATTCCCAAAACGATCCTTTTGAAGTGTCCGACGCGGGTACCATGTTGAACTATCTAAAGAGTAAGGCGTAAAAAGAAAACCGCTTCCTCGGGGGAGGGAGCGGTTGGGTGTCAGTGCGTGGCAGCGTCCTCAAGGGTTTTTGTTATAGAGAGCCTGAGGCGGCTTGCCTCAAGGCAGTCGCTGTTTTTCTGGCCCTCATGGCAGCGGCCGGCAGCGGCAAGGTACAACTCAAGGATGGTTGCCCTGGTCCCCATGCACCGGCCTACGTTGAATTCGTTTTCGCCTTTGTTGCTGCAGGCGTTTAGGGCCCCCACAAAGGCGTCCACAAGACGTGTTGCCGCAGGGTCTCCAAGGGTGGCTGGTGGTGTTTGGGCGCTTGCACTGACGTTCGCAAGGCATGCAAACAGGAGTACCAAAAGATACTTTTTCAATTCAACCTCTTAGGGTTAGAGAACTACAAATAGAAAATACAATATGTACGCTATTTGTCAAATCTGAGTCTATTGGATTTCGTGAATTGATGTATTGCGATGGATTATTTCATCGTTGCGAACTGAAAGGAAAAATTCATATTGGTTGCGGGGGTAGCGTCCATACCAACTGAGAAATTCGCTATATATTGGTTTTTTCTTGAGTTCTTCACCACGCGTTTCCAGAAATTTGCTGTACTGTTCGAACGCGTGATTTTCAAACATGTAATTGAGTTCGTAAGAGTAGCGTGGGTTGATAAGATACAGGAAGTACGACCACAAAAAATAAAAGAAGGCGAACATCATTGGAATGAATATGTGTCGGATGGCCCCGGCTCGCTCTTCTTTCTTAGCAAGTTGAGAGATAACCACGACGTGCATAGTCTCGTTGTCTTGCGCGAGACGTGCATACTTAGTGACGTCAGATAGACGTATAGCCTTTTGTTCTTTCGAGTAAAACAGCGTCAGTAGAGTAAAGGTGGCGCATGACCAGGAGTGGTAGGGAACGCGCGCAATTACCTCTACGGCGCGGAATTTTAGATATGTTGGCTCTTTTCCATATACAGTATTCCCGCACCAGACCAGTGAGTACCCGAGAATGCGGGGCAGAAAAGATACTTTGTGATGGTCGCAGGCTTGTTTATAGGCCTTAAGTACATGAGGGTCATTAAGACTTTGGTTGAGTTTTTCCAAGTCTTCATTGCCGCGCCGTAGTTCCATATAGAGAAGTATATCGTAAAAGATAAAGGCCGCCCTTTTGAAAGGGCGGCCTACGTTGTTACAGCTGTCGCGAGTAGCGTTCCAAGAAGTCTCTGGAGATTCTCGCCTTGAAGCCCTCAGCGGTCTCCCAGACAAGGACAACCTGGTGCAACTTGGTCTGCGTTGCTTCAGGACTGTCCTTGGTGTTTGGGTCATGGAACCTCAGCCCCTTCATGGTCCCGTTGGGAATTTCGCAGACCATGGACAGGAGCGAATTCCCCGAACCCTCTTCCGGAGCGAACGTGGCAAGTCCCCGGAGCTTGAGCGAGAGGGGAGTCTGCCATTGGTCCAGGGTGAGGTTCACCCTAACGCCCTTGAACCGGTCGTGGGGTTCAGTCCCTGCCGGGTCCGTGAAGGAGACCGTGGCCGGTAGCTCTCTGAATTTGGGCTTGGTACCAGCCGGTTCGAAAGCGTTCTTCAGGGTGTTGAATAGAACCCTGATTGCGTGGTGCGGATTCCTGGTCTTCCGCGCAACTTGGCTGTCTGACATGCGACACTACTCCGTTTTTTGTACACTGCTGCCCCTCCTGTACGGCGGAAGCTCTTACTTATATACAATAAAAATAGAAATTAGCAAGACACTGTTAAAGTGTGGCTAATATAAAAAGTTAACCAGGCTGGTTTGGAAAGAGGCTATTGAAAGCAAAAGTGCAGCGCTTCCTACTACATAGGGTACTGTCCAATACTGCTTGTCGCGGCCGCCGCCGTGGAGCATAAACACTAGTTCATCTGCGGCGAGGCCAAGCCCTACGCCCAGAGCAACAACTCCAAGTGTGTGGTTAACAGCAGAGAGGGGAAAGGAGAGGAATATAAAAAATATTCCAAACCAAAAATGGTGAATCACTCTGCGAAAAAGTTTTATATCAACTTCTGGTATAAGCCAAACCCCAAGCCGAATACCGACTATGGTTAGGGTAGAGACAGAGATAAGTAGCAAACCATCTTCCATATGTAATTACAGTATAAACACGAAGAAAAATAGAACGGCTATTGCTATGCGATATATGCCGAAGGGGATAAATGTGCGCGTGCGTACATAAGACAAGAAGAAACGCATAACCAATAAGGCAACCACAAAGGCGGTTATAAACCCCGCACACAATAGCCCTGCGTCGCTAAAAGAGAAGGCTTTATAGCTTTTAAGCAAATCGAGTCCTGTGGCTGCTGCCATAGTAGGGACTGCAAGCAAAAAAGAAAATTGTACTATCGTCGTACGGTTAAGGCCCAGCAAAAGACCTCCCATGATAGATGCCGCAGAGCGAGAGACGCCTGGAATAATAGCGATAGATTGGAACAATCCTATCCCAAAGGCCTGTTTGTAGGAAATAGACGCAATGTCTCCGACAGCGTCATGAGATTCTCGATGTAGATATTCAAAACATATAAGGGCGATGCCGCCGAGAAAGAGGGCTGTCACAACTATTAACTCATTACCAAGCAGATGGGTTTTGATAAATGAATAGAGGGCAAGACCTATAACTGCTGTGGGTAAGAAAGCCACAAATAGTTTCTTAAGCACCTGTATCTTCAAAAGCGTACTCCAGAAGAGTATGACGACTGCGCAAATCGCGCCTAACTGTATGGCGATTTCAAAGCTTTTGAGAAACTCAGTCTCTGCGAGGTTGAGTATGTGGCTTGTGAGTATTAGGTGCCCCGTAGAGGATATTGGCAAAAACTCTGTCAGTCCTTCAATAAGGCCTAGTATTACTGCGTCCAGATAATTCATGTCCTCGAGGTGTTTAGGAATTAAGCGACCACAGCAAGAAATTTAAATATCCTGCAAAACTTACCCACGCGATATACGGTACAAGGAGCCATGCTGCGGGCTTGGAAAATTTGGCGAACGCCACCATCGTTGCAGCTATTGAGAGCCACAAGAGAGTGATCTCGGCCAGTGCTGCTCCTGGGTTTTGTAAACCAAAAAACAAAAGCGACCAGAGGACGTTAAGTGCTAGTTGTAGGCCAAAAAGGCCGAGTGCTGTTCGTGTGTTTTTTCTTGTGCGCCACACAAGGAAGGCAGCGATTCCCATCAATAAAAACAACGTTGTCCATACAGGCGCGAATATCCAGTTAGGTGGCGCTATGTCCGGCTTTGTGAGGGTTGCGTACCATCCTGCAATTGACGGAGCAGTAAAAAAAGAACCAACAATCCCGGCTGCTTCCGAAAGTGCGATAAATCCTATAAGTGCCGGTAAGTCTTTAGAAAATTTTTTCTGCATACTATGTTGTTTATTGAGTAATGGGGATCTCTTTAAAGACATGGGTAGTGCCGCTCTCCTCGAAGGCATAGTCCGCCCATCGTATCCACGTAGGTTTGATCCAAATGATTACTGATTCCGCAGGGTCGAGTTTTGTAATAGGAGCGTAAAACCAATTGTTAGAATTGAGAATTTTAAAGATTTCATCTTTCTTTTTAGAAGCATCTTCATCGAGCGATATGTCCATCGCCATACCTTCAATTTGTAATGTCTGCGGCATGTCGGCAGCAGAGATAGTAAACGCCACTTGTGGGTGAGCGCTAAGCCCTGCATATTTTCGGCTGTCTATAAGCGTCAATATATAGACATTAAAATTTTCGTCAGATGTATAGAACACTGTGCTGGCGTGTACATCTCCCTCTGATGAAACAGTGGCAAGTACTCCGGTCTTCTGTCGGTTTAAAAACGCAAGGGCATCTTTTCGTGCATTGTTTAATTCTTCGCTCATATACGTACTAGTATACGCCTACTTCTTCCGTGCGAGTATAATCCCCGTCATTGCCGTATTTGCCGTAATCATAGCGATAGAATGCAACATCGTTGCGATGTTGTAGGTTTGGAGCGAGAAAAGGGCCAATATATGGCGCAGCACATTCGAGCCGTAGAGTATAGGAGTTTCGGAAGTTGGTTTGAGCCATGTTTTTCGGAGCGTTGGCGCGAATGCGACGAGATCAATTCCAACAGCGATGATGACCGAGATGGTTGGATCCTTTGTAAGTATCCATGGGATCAACCCCAGGAGCGCGACGACAAGAAAGATTGTGTCGGTCCGCGTAATCCCTTTAAATCCGTATTTGAGTGAAAAAAGAAAGATGATGATGGTGAATATCTCTGATGCGCCGGTAGGCAAGGCCCCCCATCCAGCGCCTTTCACTACTTGGCCGAAAAAGACAATACACGACACAATGCTCCACACAAACCATGTGTAAGGGTGGGGTTTAACTCGTCCCTTAATTATATCGAAGAGGTAGGGGAGATTTCCCGCAATAGCGAGAAGTGCGGCAACAATAGCAATACTTTCCTTCACATAATAAGACTATCATGTGCAGTGATAACATCGGGCAATAATCTAAATACCTAATTCGACTCTCTGGTCATGAGGGTCGAAGATAGACGGCTCTACATGCTCGCCCTTAAGAAAGCGGGAGATGCGCAGCCCTCCAAATAGTGAGGGTAAAATGCCGACACCATTGCACCCGAGGTTATACAACAAGACCTTATTGCACGGCTCGGGGCCTATACAACGGACACCGTTTGGGGTATATCCCATAAGTCCATGCCAACAAAATGAATACTCGACTTCCTCGCCGGGATGTTTAGCGTAGCTGCTGCGAAGAAACTCATGAATGGCATTTTTGGAATCATCCGAGCACGCATCTTCGCGTATATATTCGGCACCGTTTGGAAGCACCTTTTCCGGCCCTCCCGTACAGACCAGGTTGTAGGAATTTTTACCTTCATGTTCATGGGGCCGTCGCGTAAGGTAAAAATAACTTTCGCCGGTGGGGTCCGCGCTTAGCTCGTTTGTTTTTGGGAAATAGCTGATCGCAACGGGCGGCTGATCAAGTGGCTGGATATATCCGCTCATGTAGCCGATTCGTCCATTAACCAGATGATGGAAATTGGTATCAATGTCTGGTCCGGCAGTATTCTTTATCGTAAAGTGTTCAAATCCGTTGGTGCACAATACGACCCTAGCGCACTCCACTGTATGTATGAGGACTTCCAACTCCGCGCTGTCTTGTGCAAGGGTTACTGTCTTTACCGGACTGCCCTCATATAAAGAGAAACGGTCTTTGTATGTTGCAAGCAAGTATCCCACCAACTCTTCGACAAACAAGGCGCTGTTCATACATCCTTTCTGGTATGAAAGCGAGGCGATGTAATCGGTGTTGTTGGTCTCAAGCAATTTTAGCAAATCAGCCTGGGGGGCGACTGTATATAGGTCTTTGAACTCTTGTGGTATGTCAGCCAGTCGGTCCCAATGCTCCGCAAGCATAATAGCTTCCGGAAGGAGGTCGTGATCAACCCGGTAACGATTGTTTTTAAGATGGCGCACCACCTGGTCAAAGCTCGACAACCCTGCGTAGCCGGTAAATTTGTACGAAGGTGTTTTGATTTTTGCTTCAGCCACGATTTGGTCGAGCAGTATCCATGCGGACTCAACCGAGCGTTGCCCTTCAATTACAAGTTCACGGCCGAACTCTTCCACTAATTCCCATATCGGACGTTCAAAGTAGCTGGCGAGCTGTCCCGCGTTGTGCCCGGTGGCTCCGTGGGCCACCTTGCTTGCTTCCAGAAGAACAACAGTTTTGTCGGTATCGCGCAGAGTAAAAAAAGCCGTCACAACGCCGGCAATGCCGCCTCCGACAATGGCCACATCCGCACGCACATTTTTATCGAGTGGGACGACTGGCCTGGTGCGGTTCAACTGTTTTATCCACGGTGAGTTGTTGGGTATCATAGCCTTTTCTCTTTTTTCTTTTCTATTATCCCAATAAACTCTAACAAAAGCCATCCGCATCGCGTCGTAGATAGCGTTAAAGAATTGAGAGTTGGGGTCAGGCACCTCAATAATTGAAAAGGTGTGGTGAACTACTTTGCTCCGCGACCAGGACTCGAACCTGGAACCAACTCCTTAACAGGGAGCTGCTCTACCATTGAGCTATCGCGGAATACCGCTCTAATATAGCAAAAAAACGCTAGTTTGGAAGGGTGCGAACAAGGTCCACATAGGACATTTCTTTTTTGCCTTCGGGGATGACGCGGAGGATTTCTAAGGCTCCGTCTTTGATATCTGCTTCAGTAATAATTACGCGTTTACCATTTTTTATAAAATGCGCGCGTGGATTTTTATCGAAGGTGCGGATTTTTAAAAGTTGTTCACGAGGGTCGCCGTGTATATCTATAAGAGAATCGGCGTCAGTAAACTTTCGTGTAAAGGTTGCGGCTGATTCATCTTGCGGCTCTGCGTCGATCTGTCCTGAGACCCAATGAGGAATTGTTTCTGCAAGTAAATTTCCGCCTTCAGTTGCAAGTAAAGTTTCAAACTCACTACCTTTTGGCGGCCAAGCTTCTTCTTCAAGTTCGATTCGTGCTTGGGCAACAATAGGTCCCGCATCCATTTTCTCTGCCATCTGCATAATGGTGACGCCAGTTGCACGTTCGTCAGCAAGAATGGCTGAGGCGGCAGGCGAAGGGCCACGGAATTTTGGAAGGAGTGATGGGTGGACATTCAAACACCCACGGCGCGGCATGTCCAAGATATTTTTTGGAATAAGTTTTGCATAGGCCGCAACAAGAAATACATCCCACTCAGTATTTTGGAGTTCTTCAAGGAAGGCCTCGTCTTTTAGCTTCTCAGGCGTAAGTACATCAATGCCGCGTTCCATCGCCCATTGTTTTGCAGGGGAAGGGGTGAGCACGAGGCCGCGGCCCTGTGGTCTGTCGGGGGCAGTAATAACAAGCGCTGGCAACATGCCTTGGCTCTCAAGCGCGTCGAGTACATGGACAGAAAATTTTGGCGTTCCAAAAAACGCGAATAGAGGTTTATTACTCATCGGTTTTTTCTGGGGCAGATTCATCTTGCAATGAGACTGCCTTGTCTATAAATAGAATGCCGTTTAAGTGATCAACTTCATGCTGGAAAATATGTGCAATCAAGCCAGAGCCGTGATAGGTAAAAGGTTTGCCGTTTTCGTCGAACGCTTTTACGCTAGCTTTTTCATGACGCACCACGTTGCCGTAGATGCCGCGCACTGAAAGGCACCCCTCGGACATTTCATGTTTCTTGCGAGATAGGCGTAGTAACTCAGGATTAATAAATACTAAATGTCTCGACGAAACAGGGGTTTCCTCGATCCCTTCTTCGTCACTGTCTTTGAATGCTTTTTCTGCGATAACAAAGATACGTAGACTTTCACCAACTTGGGGCGCGGCAATAGCCACACCAAATTCTTCTTTGGCGAGTACATCCTTCATCTTCTGGATGAGGGCGGTGAGCTTTTTGGAGCCAAAGTCTGTCTTGGCGACAGGGGAGGCCTTTTCGCGAAGTACGCTAGCGCCTTCCTGTACAACGGGATCTTTCATGTATTCAGCATAATGCAACATTTTTTAAGAAAAGAAAACCTTATAGAGGAGATGTATAATGGCGGCATGGAACACATCGGTTCACACATTCGCCCAATGGTGAAGAAGACAAAAATCACTGAGCGCGGTGAACTGATGGAATATTTCTTGCAGAAGTTAAATGCAGGACGAGTGCAGGATGGTTTGGCGCCCATGACCATGGGCCGCATGGGGCGTGTGCTAGTAGCTATCCCTACAAACGATCTGTATTTTTTGAAGAGTGTGTGTGATGACGCGCAAAAACGAAATGGACCCAGCGCGTTCTCCAAAAAATTTTGGTGGGAAGTAAAACCTAAATCAGAGATCCCGACCAAAGCGTCGGGACAACAAATATGAGTGAAAGATTTGTTGTTGAAGGTTTGGGTGGCAAAAAAACACTTTCTGGCGAAATACGCGTCGGCGGTGCGAAGAATGCAATTTTAAAAGGTCTTGCTGCAACTATTTTATTTGAAGGGGACGTGATCCTCACCAATGTCCCACAGATAGAAGACGTTGCGTCAGAGTGCGCAATTTTGGAGGAGATGGGTGCGCGCGTGGTACAGAAAGACGCTCATACCTACCTTATAAATACCGATAGCGTTACGCGCTCTGAACTGCCAGATGAGTTGGCCCGTAAAATACGCGCCTCTATTGTATTTGCAGGCCCGCTCTTGGCCCGCTTTGGCAAAGTAACCTTTCCGCACCCAGGTGGAGATGTTATAGGTCCAAGGCCTATCAATTTATTCTTAGAGGGCTTTACCAAACTTGGCGCGACCGTTGTGCTTGAAAACGATTCATACACGGTTACTGCAAAAAAGTTGGTTGGCACAGAAATACATTTTGAACCTATTAGCGTCACGGCAACTGAAACATTAATGATGGCTGCCATCTTGGCGGAAGGAACGACAGTGTTACACAACGCTGCTCGCGAGCCAGAAATTTCTGACCTCGCTTCGTATTTAAATGCGTGCGGCGCGAATATTGCAGGCGCAGGAACGGACACAATGACTATCGTCGGTGGAGGGATGCTTCATGCAAATGGTGTTTCGTACAACACACCGCCTGACCGTATTGAAGCGGGAACCTTTGTATTGCTCGGTGCGTTGGCGGGGGAGAAGATAAAAATTACTAACTGCATTCCAGAACAGGTAGGCGCTCTTACGGAAATGCTTCAGCGTTCTGGTGTACAGCTAGAGATCGGAAAAGATTTTATCGAAGTGCGCGGCTGTGTAGAGCCAAAAGCCATGGACGTACAAACTACTGAGTATCCAGGCTTTGCTACAGACCTACAGCCGCCGCTTGTTGTGTATCTAACCCAAGCACATGGTATGAGTTTGCTTACAGAAACAATTTGGAAAGGAAGGCTTGCGTACACTGCTGACCTTGCACGTATGGGTGCGCATATAGAATTACTCGACCCACAGCATGCGCATATTGAGGGCGCCACTCCACTGAATGCAGCTGAACTTAAAAGCCCTGATATTCGCGCAGGCCTAGCTTTTCTTATGGCGGCGGCCATTGCTGAGGGCACGTCAACAATAGACAATGTGTACCACATAGACCGTGGGTACGAATATATAGAGAAGCGTCTTTCCAAGCTCGGCCTTAACATAAGGCGAGAAACGAATTAGAATGCCTAAGCAATGGCATTTTTTACTCCCAAGCTTGGAATCGATTTAGGCACAGCAAACACGCTCGTGTATGTGCCAGGGAAGGGAGTTGTTTTGAATGAGCCGTCAGTGGTGGCGATTTCTGAAATTGATAAAAGAATTTTGGCAGTGGGTGTAGAAGCAAAAGAGATGATAGGTCGCACGCCGGGCGAGATCATTGCCTACCGTCCGATGAAAGATGGAGTTATTTCCGACTACCGCGTTACACAGGCAATGCTCCGATATTTTATTTCAAAAGCGTTGGGCAAGATGCAGCTTTTCCGCCCAGAGGTGATGGTCTCAGTTCCTACAGGTGTTACATCAACAGAACGTCGCGCTGTGGTTGAGGCCGCTATCCGCGCTGGTGCAAAAAATGCATACGTTGTGAAAGAGTCGGTGCTTGCAGCAATTGGTGCAGGTATCCCAATCCACGAAGCGCGCGGAAATATGGTGGTTGATATTGGAGGTGGCACCTGCGACGTTGCAGTGATCTCCCTTGGAGGCATTGTTGCGTCAACGTCTGTGAAGTGTGGAGGTGATAGGCTCGACCACGCAATCGCTGACTATATAAAGAAGACATACAATCTTGGTATTGGAGAAAAGACCGCTGAAGATGTGAAGATTGGTGTAGGTTCAGCGGTGCCCATGGAAGAAGAACTTGTTATGACAGTGCGTGGCCGCGATTTTATTACGGGGTTGCCACGTAGTGCAGAATTGAAAACAAACGACTTAGTAAAAGCGATGGGCAAAGAATTGCGCGAAATCATCAAGGCGATACGCGATGTGTTGCAGGAAACACCACCAGAGCTTGCGAGCGATATTATTGATCGCGGCATCATTATGACAGGCGGAACTTCGATGTTGCGCCATTTCCCAGAACTCGTACTTCGCCGCACAGGTGTAAAGGCGCGCGTTGCTGATGAACCATTGCTCTGTGTTGCGCGTGGTACTGGTATTGCACTCGACCATCTCGACACCTACAAAAAAGCCATCATCGCCAAGCGATAAACATGCAACACCATGCATATCTATACGAAGGTCCCGTCTCGCGTTTGCCAGAGCTGGCAGATGACGCAGCTTCGCGTTTTAATTTTGAACGAGAACACAACCCAGATGTTTTAGTACAGCAATGGGAAAAATTTAGTATTGATGAGGCAAGAGAGCTCACCCAGCAGGCGAGTTTGAAGAGCGCCAGCGGCCGTTCGTTATTTGTATTAGGAATTTCTTCTATCGCAAGCGACGCCCAGCAGGCGTTGTTGAAACTCTTTGAAGAACCTCGGGAGGGAATAATTTTTGTTGTCCTCGTTCCGCATGGAATAGTTCTCCCGACCCTTCGTTCGCGTTTTTTGGAATATCCTAGTAAAACTTTCGCAGAAAAAAAGTCCCCTTCAGCTGCAGGGAGGAGAGGGGACGCTTCAGGGGATCTTTTTTCTGCTACAGAATCTTCCACTGCTGCGGAATTCCTTGCGTCTAGCTATACAAAACGCAGTGCATGGGTGACAGCATTTCTAAAAAACGATGATGAAGATACGCGAGAGCAAGCGCGAGTATTTTTAAATAATCTAGAAGCGGTCCTATATATGGGACTGCCAAAAGCATCTGACAAATCAAAGCAAGACATACTAGATGGCCTTACTGACATTGCACATTTCCGCGGGTATCTTGCCGACCGCGCCCCATCGCTCAAGATGATTCTTGAACACTTTGCAGCAACGCTTCCTAAGATATGACGCCCAAGAAATTAGCTGAAAGAAAAGCACGGGCACAGAAGCTTGATAGGGCACTGAAGAAATTATTTCCAAAGGTTGAAATAGAACTCAATTTTAAGAACCCGCTAGAGTTACTTATTGCGGTCCAGCTTTCAGCACAGTCGACAGATAAAAACGTCAATACCATAACAGAGAAGCTGTTTAAGAAATACAAAACGCTCGATGATTACGTTCATGCGGGCAAAACACAAAAGGGGAGGAACCAATTTGAGCGTGATATTTTCGCATCAGGCTTTTACCGAAATAAAGCAAAAAATATTCTTGGTGCAGTAAAGATGATCAAAGAGGAGTACGAAGGCAAAATTCCAAACACTATGCCAGAGCTTCTAAAACTTCCAGGTGTTGCGCGCAAAACAGCAACCATAGTGCTTTCGACTGTGTATGGGGTTGTTGATGGTATTACGGTAGATACGCACGTCATCCGTTTTGTGCAGCGGTACGATTTGTCGGATTATAAAGATGCGGTTCGTATCGAAAAGGATTTGATGCAGATTGTCCCGAAGAAAGAATGGCCGCATATAACACACCGCATCATCCATTACGGACGCTACCTGGCTCCTGCCCGTCAGTACGATACAACAAAAGACCCGCTTGTTAAGATTTACCCACCCGCCGCGAAGCGGTTCAGAGTATAAGCATACTTTGGTATACTGCTTGCATGGCATACGACTTCAAACCCTTCGACGAAAAACTTCAGAAAACAGAGGAGCATTTAAAAACTGAACTTTCAGGTATCCGTACTGGACGTGCAAGTTCTAGCATTCTCGACACTGTAACTGTTGAAAGTTACGGCGCTCGCATGCCCATCAACAATGTTGCAACTATTGGGGTGGAAGATGCGCGAACATTACGCATCAAACCCTTTGACCCAAGCATAACGAAGGAGATAGAAAAAGAACTTACTCATGCAAACCTTGGACTTTCGTTGTCGGTAGATGACATGGGGCTCCGTATCGTATTCCCAGAACTTACAGGGGAACGCCGAACTGAACTGGTGAAGATAGCAAAAGAAAAAGTCGAAGAAGCTCGTATCGCTGTCCGCCTTGCGCGCGATGATGTATGGTCTGATATTCAGAAACAAGAGCGTGACAGTGAGATAAGCGAAGATGATAAGTTCCGCTTTAAAGACGAAATGCAAAAGAAAGTAGATGCAACGAATGCGCGTTTTGACGAAGCACTTGCTCGTAAGGAAAAAGAAATAACTGGCTAATATGACAATACTTATTTTTATCTTAATACTCGTGTGTCTAATTTTGGCGCACGAGTTTGGTCACTTTATCGTTGCGAAGGCGTTTAAAATCCGTGTTGATGAATTCGGTATCTTCTTCCCTCCACGTATCGCAGCATTTAAATGGGGAGAGACTGAGTACTCTCTTAACTGGCTCCCGTTCGGCGGCTTCGTTCGCATTTTTGGTGAGGACGGGGAAGCCGAATCTGCGCAGAAAAACCCTTCGAGCGGTGCTCCTCTCACCGCGAAGGATTTTTCTGCTTCGACTGACACACGTAGCTTCGCAAAAAAGAATAGGTGGATCCAAGCAGCGGTGATCGTTGCAGGTATCGTATTCAACCTTGTGCTCGCATGGCTTTTGCTTACTGCGGGGTATATGTACGGCATTCAAACTCCTGTTCAACACGAAGGTGTCGGGGTGGTTCAAAATGCACAGACAACTATTGTTAGTGTGTTACCAGGTTCGCCGGTAGACAAGGCGGGGTTGATGTCAGGCGATATTGTCACGTCTGTAATCACAGGCACTTCACAGTTGGAGTCGGGTGCAGACGCAGAACAAATCCGTGATTTTATCGGCGCACACCAGGATGAAACTATAGGCTTCACCGTTGACCGTTCTGGAGAAACCATACAAGCGCTCGCGCGCCCTGTTGATGGGTTAGTAGAAGGGAAGAAGGTTGTTGGTGTTGAGCTGGATGATGTCGGAATTCTTAAACTCCCAATCCATCTTGCACTTGTACAAGGTGCAGTGCTTGGAAAAAATATCACCATACAGACTGCGCAAGGATTGGTAGGATTCTTCTCAACCATCGTCCGCGGGCAGGCTAACTTTTCTCAAGTGAGCGGACCTATCGGCATCACAAGTATTGGCTCCGATGCAGTGAAAGCAGGATTTATCGAAACGATAGTTCTCACTGCACTTATCTCTATTAACCTCGCAATCTTGAACTTGCTCCCAATCCCAGGCCTCGATGGTGGACGCCTGTTCTTCATCATCATTGAAGGTATTACCAAACGACCAATCTCAAAGAAAATTGCATACGGTTTTACTCTTGTAGGTTTTGGCTTACTTATACTCCTGATGCTCGTCGCGTCGTATCACGACGTTGTACGTCTCGTTCACCCAACTATATAAAAATAAAAAAGAAGACCCCCGATTCCAGATGGAATTGGGGGTCTTAGAAATGTAAGAACGTTACTCTACTGTGCTGTCTACCAGAGCTTGTCGTTGCTGAGCCGCTCGTTGAGGATGTCGTTGATCTCCTCGGGCGTCAGCTTGGTGTAGTCTTCCGCCGTCAGAGGTGCAGATTTGCTGCCGCACAGGATGAGCCTGCACGAGCGGTGCAGAAACCAGCCGCCGAAAAGTTCGGGGGTCTGACCATGTTCACGAAGGTCGTGCCCGACGGTGTTGACGCCGCGCTTCTTCGCTTCAGCGATGCGTAGTCCGGCCATGAGGGCCTTCATACCTTTCTCCACCTTTTCCGGCGAGTGCCGGTTGAGCTGGATGCCGATATGGTTTCGGTTCTTGCCCTTGTTGAGGGTCCACATGACGACGTCGGCGCCGAGATCGAAGGCCGCTTCGCGCAGCTGAGGCCTGCCCCAGACATGAGCAACGCTCAGTCTGTTCGGCAAAACGTAGCGACTACCGAACTTCCGGAAATCGGCGATGCCCTGGAGGCGCTGCTTCTCGTGCGCGTGGAGAATGTCGAACATCTCGAACGCGCGCGACAGACAGACCACCCAGTCGATCTCGGTGTCTTCGCGATGGTAGTAGGCGAGGCCAGAGAGGACGTAGTGGATGGACGTCGGGTCGATGGCTTCGACGTTGTCCGTTGCGACGGTCAGCTTGATGATGGGCCAGAGAGCCTCCTCCTTGTCGAACCCGTAGTGTTCGCACATGAGTTGGAAGCTGGAAGCCTTGCCCACATCCTTGTCGTGTTGGTCGAGTGGGCCGCCGCCGGTGTCCATGTAGAGGACCCGATGGCCAGCCGCTTCTTCGTCCGTCAGACGTTGGCCTGCCGGAAGCATTTTGAAGCAGTAGTCGGCGTCGCCCACGATGCGGGTGACGGCCATCCACAGACAGGCGTAGGCGTCGGTGTCCGGATACCGGTGCGTGACCAGGATCCAGGGCAGTTCGTCGTCGAAGTTGGGGACGACGTCCTTCACCATCGTGCGGAAACGTGCCGAGGCTTCGTCGAAGCGCTGGGACATAAGGGTGTCCATATCGGATTCCTCGTTGAGATGAGTGTGGCTAACACCCGGAACAGCCACTTACAACTTTATCATGAAAATGTGTAAAAGTCAATGACTGGTTTATAAAAAACCGCCCCACTAGTTTCCTAGGGGGCGGGGTACGAACGGTGTCTAGCGCTTCTTGCTCTTCTTCTGAGGCTTGCGGTGCGTCATGGTCTTGCGACTCGCGCCCTCGCCTTTGTAGAGGCTGACGGTCTTCTCGTCGGAGGCTTCGATCTTCCATCCGTCATTCAGCAGGCGATCGAGGCCGGTGTCGCCGGTCGATGTCATTGCCGGAGTGGTTTGCGCCGGCGCCGGCGTGTCGAACTTCGTCGCGGTGAGCGGTACGAGGACAACAGCGCCTTCCAACGGCGCTGGTGTTGGAAACATCACGAAGTCGTCCACATCGTACGGAATGGCGTCCAACGTCTTCGGATCGTAATCTCGAAGGAAGAAGATGTCGTGCGTCGTAGGAAGTTCCGTCTGCAGAAGATCCACGTAGATGAACGTGCGCTCATCTTCTAAAGTCTTCTGCCAGACACTGGCTTCCGCCGTGATGGTGTCGCCGTAGTACTTCTCGAGTTCCTCGGCAGTCTCTGCGTGCACGAAGCAGTTGATGAGACCGCCGTACACAGAGTACTTGAACTGGAGGTAGTGGATGACCCGACCATTGTCCTCGATCTGGCCCTTGCGAGCTTCCAAGGGGACAGCGATTCGCACGATACTGCCTTCAGACAGAAGCTGCCGTTTTGTAACCGGCACGGGAGCGCGCGACGCGGCGGCCGTCGAAGCGGTCGCATTTAAACACGTCATGAGTGGTCCTTTTCGTGTGATGCCCGGCTAAAGGCAAGGAGTACAGCCGTTGCACACAATATGACATTATTTTAGATAAGTCAAATAACCTATGTCGATACAAAATAGTTTTGCCACAAGCACTATTTCCCCGTAGAATAGGTGAACTAACGCGCAATAATATATGAAACAATCCCACCTTTTTACAAAGACGCGCCGTGAAGCTCCAAAGGATGAGGTTTCGAAGAATGCACAACTTCTCATTCGCGCAGGATATATCCATAAAGAAATGGCAGGCGTGTACGATTTCTTGCCACTTGGCCTCCGTACATTTGAAAAAGTATTGAATGTTATCCGTGAGGAGATGAATAAAATTGGCGGCGTGGAGCTACACCTTTCAGCACTTCAAAATCCTGAGACGTGGGCTAAGACTGACAGATGGAGTGATGAAAATGTAGATGCATGGTTTAAAACAAAACTAAAAAACGGTGCAGAGCTAGGTCTTGGGTTTACACACGAAGAGCCTCTTACTGCACTTATGACAGAGCAAATTTCTTCGTATAAAGATTTGCCTGTATATGCGTATCAGTTCCAGAGCAAATTTAGAAACGAAGAGCGTGCAAAGTCTGGTCTTATGCGCACACGCGAGTTCGTGATGAAAGACCTCTACTCTTTTTCTAAAGATGAAGCAGAACATACAAAGTTCTACGAGCAGTCTTCCGACGCGTACGGTCGTGTATTTGAACGTGTTGGCTTGGGCGATACAACATTTAAAACATTTGCCTCGGGTGGTTCATTCAGCAAGTACAGCCATGAATTTCAAACTGTATGTGATGCAGGCGAAGACACTATCTATATAGATGATGAACGCAAGCTCGCGCTTAACAAAGAAGTCTATGATGACCCACAGGTCTACGAGGCAACTGGCCTCGTAAAAGAAAACCTCCGTGAGGCAAAGTCAGTTGAAGTTGGAAATATCTTTACCCTCGGTACTCGTTTCTCTGAAGCGCTCGGCCTTTCATATAAGAATGAAGCGGGGGAGAGTGTCCCTGTGTTTATGGGCTCTTATGGCATTGGCCCTGCACGCTTGATGGCTGTCGTTGCAGAACTTCTCTCCGACGACAAGGGCCTTGTTTGGCCAGAATCTATCGCACCGTTCCGTGTGCACTTGGTTGAACTTCCAAGCGACAACGAAGAAGTTTCTAAAGAAGCTGCAGAATTGTATCGCGAACTTACAGAAGCTGGTATTGAAGTGCTCTGGGACGACAGAGAGGCGCGCGCTGGTGAAAAGTTTGCCGACAGCGACCTCTTTGGTATTCCACTTCGCGTTGTTGTGTCAGAAAAAACATTGGCCGCAGGTAAGTTCGAGTGTGTAGAGAGAGCGTCAGGACACACGACACACAAAAGTATTTCTGAATTGATAGGCCACCTTACTGCATAGATGATTGAGCGACTAAAAAATAAAATCTTCCCACTACTATCGAATGATGTCGGCATAGACTTAGGAACTGCCAACACGCTCGTGTACATGCGCGGAAAGGGAATCGTTGTGAACGAACCTTCCGTTGTTGCCGTAAACCAAAAAACAAATCAGGTTGTTGCTGTGGGCCGTGCTGCGCGCGATATGCTTGGCCGTACACCAGGACACTTGATAGCTGTCCGCCCTCTTGTTGATGGCGTTGTGTCCGACTTTGAGGCAACAGAGGAAATGATCGCGTACTTGATGAACCAGGCGCAGGGTGTGTCGCGTAAAATGCTCGGCCCCCGCGCCGTCATTGGGGTGCCAGCTGGTATCACCAACGTTGAAATGCGCGCCGTAAAAGATGCCGCACAAAACGCAGGCGCACGAGAAGTGCATATTGTTGAAGAGCCAGTTGCTGCGGCGCTCGGCGTACGTCTCCCTATCCGCGAAGCAGTAGGGAGCATGATCGTTGACATTGGTGGAGGAACTGTAGATATTGCCGTACTCTCTCTTGGTGGCATCGTGCGTGCAAAAAACTTGCGTAGTGCGGGTGACAAACTTAACCAAGACATCATTGCGTATGTGCGTTCTGAATTTAAAATATTGATCGGCGAAAAAACTGCAGAAGAGGTAAAGATGGCAATAGGTTCAGTTATTGAAGGCGGGCAGGAGTCGCAAGCAGTTGTCCGCGGTCGCGACCTTATCTCCGGTCTACCACGCGAAATAATTCTTACCGACCAGGATATCCGTGAAGCAATCTCGCAATCCATAGACACCCTCGTTGAAAGCGTTCGTGAAGTGCTTGAAACAACACCGCCAGAAATTCTTTCTGATGTGATGCGTTCTGGAATCACCCTTGTGGGAGGCGGGGCGCTTTTGAAAGGCCTCGACCAACTTCTTTCACAATGGTTGAAGGTCCCTGTAACTGTTGCCGACGATCCTCTTACTGCTGTTGCGCGCGGCACAGGCGTTATCTTAGAAAATCTTCCACTACACCAAGATCTTTTGCTTGAATATGGCGAGGACTTCTAACCCATTTAGTTCGCGTTCAGTGTATTCCATGGGGCAAAAGCCTGGCGGTTGGTTTTCATTTCGTTTTTTTGTATTTCTACTCGTATGCCTTGTTCTGTTGGGTGCAGGCATCTTTTGGCATCGTGCAATTGAATCTGCCGCATGGGCGCTTATCTCGCCGCTTCAACGTGCGCGTGTTGGGTTTGATTCCTCCGAAAACCAACGTCTTCGTGCTGAACTTGCTTCAACAACGGCTCTTATTGCTGACAGAAACGCGCTGTATCAAGAAAATATAGAACTTAAAAACCGGCTAAATAGAAATGGAGCAACGGCGGTTATCCTAGCTGGAGTGTTGATGCGTCCGCCTGCAATCCCATACGACACGCTCCTCGTAGATGCAGGAGAGGCTGAAGGAGTACATGCAGGCGACTTTGTCTCAGCGGGCGGTACGACACGCATAGGGACAGTTGGGGAAGTGTATGGACACACATCACGCGTGATACTTTTTTCAAGCGCAGGGCAGACATATGACGCACTTCTTCATCTTGCAAGCCCCGCAAACGATAGCGGGGTAAACACTACACAGGTAGTTCCTGTCAGCATGCAAGGACAAGGGTCAGGTTCATTTGTTGGGCAAGTGCCAGCGGGTACCTCCGTTAAGGTGGGGGATTCCATTGTGTTCCCTGGAATTGCATCTGCACTTGCCGGCTCTGTCTCCTCTGTAGTGTTCGATCCAAAACAATCGTTTACAACTCTCTATGCGCGTCTACCTGTAGACCTTCTCTCACTGCGCTTTATTGAAATAGAAAAAGATTCGTATGCGCGCTAACGCGTGGGTCATACGTATAGGTGTGCCTGTGCTCTTCATCATCGGTTTCTTTCTACCATGGTGGCCACTTATGTTTGTGGCGCCGTTTATCGCAGCATTCTATGGATATTGGCTGCCGGCCCTCCTTCTTGCGTGGTGCGCTGACCTTATATTTGGCACGCCTGTCGGGTTATTTCACTCACTTGTATTTCCATGCACGGTAGCAGTGGTGCTTAGTATTGTGGCTAGAAGTGTAATTATTCGCCATTTGCGGTAGGGGTGTGTAAAATGTCGGTATGCGTTTTTTCGGTATACGGCGAAAATCAAGACGGACTACCGAAATAAATCCTGACGAAATTCTTATTGATGCATCAAACGTCGCAGATTTTGATCGCGACCAGTTTGAAGGCAGGATAGAGCGTCCACTGGGCCAGCGCACCATGATTGTGGCTGCAGTGCTCATGGGCCTACTTTTTAGCGCGTATATTGTACGCGCGAGTAGCCTGCAACTTATAAACGGCGAGATGTACGCCCAGCGAGCAAAGAATAACCAGCTCGCGCAACGAACTATTTTTGCCGACCGGGGCATCATTGAAGATCGTAACGGCGTTCCGCTTGCATACAATGAGCGAACATCGGTTACGGATGATTTTGCGCAGCGTGTGTACATAGATATGTCGGGGCTAGCGCACGTCATAGGGTTTGCGCAATCTCCTGCGAAAGATTCTGGTGGTACGTATTATCGAACTCAGTTCATCGGTATGGACGGTGCAGAGAAAGCATTCAACGATGCGCTCGGAGGGAAAAATGGTTTGAAACTCACAGAGACTGACGCGCTCGATAAGGTAGTTTCTGAAAGTACGATACAGCCGCCACGCTCAGGCGATAAGCTCACTCTTTCCATTGATGCAAAGGTAACAAGTGGTTTGTACGAAGTGATAGCGAAACGTGCGCAGGAAGCACATGCGGTCGGCGGCGCCGGTGTCATTATGGATGTCAGGACGGGGGAGTTGCTTGCGCTTACGAGCTACCCAGAATATTCTCCCAACGCTATGGTAGAAGGTGATAAGGATGCAATCCGTTCCTATAACACCAATAAAAACCAACCCTTCCTCGACAGAGCAGTCGACGGCCTGTACTCACCAGGCTCAATTATTAAACCGATTATGGGAGCTGCTGCGCTTCAGGAGGGTGTGATAACGGAGAATACTATTATTGTGTCGACAGGTCAGATCAGTGTTCCTAACCCCTACAACCCAAGCAAACCAACTATTTTTAGAGACTGGCGTGCACACGGCGCAGTGACGGTCCGCGATGCTATCGCGGTTTCCTCAGACGTATTTTTTTATGAAGTAGGTGGCGGATTTAAAAACCAGCGAGGTATAGGCATTTCAAATATAGAAAAATATTTCCGTATGTTTGGTTTTGGGTCAGATGCAGGACTTGCTGGGTTTAGTTATAAGACGGGAACAGTTCCAAGCCCTGCATGGAAGGCAGAAAATTTCCCCGACGACCCAACATGGCGTGTTGGTAACACATACCATACAGCTATCGGTCAGTACGGTATGCAGGTAACTCCACTGCAAGCAGTGCGTAGTGCTGTGGCAGTTGCAAACGGTGGATATATGCTGACACCAACGCTTTTGGCTAATGCACCGAAACAGAATGTTGAGAGACTTCCAATTGATTCATACAATTTGCAAGTAGCGCGCGAAGGAATGCGCCAAGGTGTTCGAACTGGTATTGCGACTGCTATCAATTTTTCATTCGTTCAGGCGGCCGCAAAGACAGGTACTGCCGAGGTTGGACTTCGTAATGAATCTCAAAATGCATGGATGATTGGATTCTGGCCGTACGATGAGCCGAAGTACGCCTTTGCGGTAGTGCTTGAGAAAATGCCTTCAGGGACTCCCGTGGGAGGCGCTTCAGTTATGTACGATTTCTTTGGGTGGATGCATACTAATGCACCACAGTATCTCCAGTAGTCCACTTTGACGGGTGGCGTTCTCCGGTTATACTTTGGTACTCAAATATATATGACTGAAGAACTAATATCACAAGAAAAATTCGAAGAGCTTAAGAAAGAACTTGAGTACTTGCACACAACTCGCCGCAAGGAAGTTGCAGAGCAACTCGAGTACGCTCGTTCACTCGGCGACCTTTCTGAAAATGCTGAATACCAAGAAGCTCGCGAAATGCAGGCTGCGGTAGAAGAGCGCGTTCAGAAACTCGAAGCAATAATGAAGAACGCGAAGATCGTTCGCGGTAGCAAGAGCGATATCGTTGGTATGGGCGCAACTGTCTCGGTCCAAAAAGTTGGCGCAGACGACAAGCACACATACATCATCGTCGGCGCAGAAGAGGCTGACATGCTTGCAGGAAAAATTTCCTACCACTCACCACTGGGCAACGCACTTCTTGGTAAAAAGAAAGGGGATGAGTTCTCCTTCCACACTCCAAAAGGAACTCAGAAATACAAAATTCTCAAAGTTGAATAAAGAAAAAGCCCCTCGCAAAAGGGGCTTTTTTTGTTATGCTGTAAGAATGTTTTGGGCAGATAGGATAGCGAAAGAGATTGTGGACCGTTTTGGAACGGGGAAGTCTATTCTTATCCGCGATGAAAAGACTCTCTCGGGCCAAGTCCACATCGGTTCGCTTCGAGGTGTTGTGATACATGGCGCCCTTAGTGAAGCTCTCGGTAATACTGGTGCCGCAAATGTCTACAAGTACGAGTTCAACGACTTTGATCCAATGGATGGTATTCCTAGTTATCTGGATCAGGAAAAATACCAGCAGTATCTTGGAATGCCTTTAAAAAATATTCCATCACCAGAGCCAGGGTACGACAACTTTGCAGAATACTACGGAGCCGAATTTCAGCAGGTAATAGAAAAGGCCGGATACTACCCAGAGTTTTATCGCAGCAGTGAGCTGTATCTAACTGGAAAGATGGATGGTGTTATCCGTACTGCACTTGAACGTGCTGGAGATATTCGCCGTATCTACAAAGAAGTGTCTGGTGGCGAACGAAAAGAAGACTGGCTACCAATCAGTGTGATTTGTCCCACCTGCGGAAAACTCTCAACAACATTCGCAACTGACTTTGATGGAGAAACAGTGCAGATTACATGCCGCGACCTCGATTGGGTAAAGGGCTGCGGCTTTGCAGGACGCGTTAGCCCGTTCTCCGGCCGCGCAAAACTCCCATGGAAGGTTGAATGGCCTGCAAAGTGGGTAGTGATGGAGGTGATGGTTGAAGGGGCAGGAAAAGATCACTCTACTAAAGGTGGTGCACGCGATGTGGCAAACCATATCGCAAAAGAGGTATTCGGATACGAGCCCCCATTTGATGTGCCATACGAATTCTTCCTCGTGGGCGGACAGAAGATGTCATCAAGTAAGGGTCGTGGCAGTAGCGCAAAAGCAATTTCTGATTTGGTGCCTGCAAAAATACTTCGTTTGGCACTTATTGGTAAAGAAATAACGCAGGCCTTTAACTTTGACCCAGCAGGAGACACTATTCCTGTCCTGTACGACCTCTACGATAAATTAGCACAAGGGTATCGCGCAACAAAAGATGACGACTACGCGCGTTTGTTTGAATTTATTCACCCAACAAACCAGCTTCTAGCCGACGATGTATTTTTGCCGCGCTTCTCACAGATTGCATTCCTAACGCAGATGCCGCACTTAAATATTGAACAGGAGGCAGAGCGATTGAAGGGCGCGCCGTTGACTGAGAATGACATGCTTGAGCTTGGTGAGCGTGCTGAGTACGCCCAGTATTGGATACAGCAGTGCGCTCCTGAGAAATTTGTCTTTACACTCCAGCAGACCATGCCTGATGCCGCAAAAGACCTGAACGAAAACCAAAAGAAAGGCCTCACAGCTCTTACAGAGTTTATTGAAGCCGCAGATGGCATGCCAAGCGGGGAAGATATCCAACAGAAACTACACTCTATTAAGGAGGAAATGGGAATTCAGCCTGCAGAACTCTTCAGCGCGCTTTACCTTGCGTTCCTCGGTAAAACCTACGGCCCTAAAGTTGGCTGGTTCCTTTCTGTTCTCGATAAAAACTTCGTCCTCGAGCGATTGAAAGAAGTTTCTCAATAAAAACACACAAGATACACAAATACTCCCTTCAGGGGAGTTTTTGTTTTGTGGATAAGAAGGGTGGGTAAGTGGGGTAAAGTACCATATACTTCTATATTAGTGGGACGAAGTGGGAAGTCTCAAAAACACTATGCTGATCGGCGAATACTTACACACTCTGGATGCAAAGAAACGGCTATCGATGCCGGCAAAATTTCGTAAAGAAATTGGTAAAAAAGTTGTTATCACACGAGGGCTCGATTCATGTCTTTTTCTTTTTCCACAAAAGTCGTGGGATAAAATTGCGAGCAAACTTTCAGACCTACCGTTTGGTCAAGCTGACACTCGCGGCATGAGCCGTTTTATTTTGGCAGGTGCCGTTGATACAGAAGTAGATAATGCGGGTCGCATTCTTGTTCCTGATTATTTGAAAGACTTTGCTGATCTAAAATCTCGCGTTGTCCTTGCTGGTGTTTCTGACCGTATTGAAATCTGGAACGAGAAAACATGGGAAGAGTATAAACACCGCATTGAGAAGGGTGCAGACCAAATGGCAGAAAAGCTCGGAGATTTAGGCATCTTGTAATATTTATGACTGCACTTTCTTTAAACTCTGTTGGTGTCCGTAGCCGCCTCTTGCGAGAGGAGGGTGGCCCTGCACGCCAGCAGAATTTAGGGAAAGTCACCCACACCTCTGTAATGCCAAAAGAGTCACTAGAGCTTTTGGATATTAAGGCTGGCGAACTTGTTGTAGATGGAACAGCCGGCGAAGGGGGACATAGCTATGAAATTTTAAAACAGTCACCAAAAGCACGGGTGCTCGCATTTGATGCCGACCCTGCTGCTGTTGCCCGCGCACGCGAGCGTCTTACCTCATTTGGCGAGCGTGCAGAAGTCGTTGAAGCAAATTTTAGTGAACTTGAAAAAGTTCTTGCAAAGAAGGGGATCGAGAAAATCAACAAAGCACTCTTTGATCTTGGATGGAACTCTGGCCAGCTCAGCTCAGGCCGCGGCTTTTCGTTTTTGACAGATGAGCCACTCAACATGAGCTATGGCAAAAAACCAGCATCAGGTTTTACCGCAGCAGAAGCATTGAACGAATGGGATGAGGAAACTCTTGCGAATGTGTTTTATGGGTACGGAGAGGAGCGGTATGCGCGCCGTATCGCAAAAGCAGTTGTTGAGCGACGTGAAGTCCAGCCAATCCAAACAACGTTTGAGCTAGTTGAAATTGTTCGTGACAGCACTCCGCGCCCGTACCACAAAGGGCGCATCCACTTCGCAACGCGCACCTTCCAGGCAATGCGCATGGCGGTCAATGATGAACTAGGCGTCATACATACCGGAATCACTGCGGCGTGGAATCATCTGGAGGTTGGAGGGCGGATAGCAGTAATTACCTTCCATAGCATTGAAGACCGGGCGGTAAAAAGATTGTTCGCTGAGTTTGCAAAGAAAGAAGGGAAGCTGATCGTAAAAAAACCACTAATCCCTGACCGAGCAGAAATTATCAGCAACCCACGAGCCCGCAGTGCAAAACTCCGCGTAATCGAAAAAACCTCTTAAACTTTATGACTACTCTCACACGACGCCTCGACCTCTACCAGCTCTATCTCTCACGAGCCATTGCAGCCCTTATTGGCATCTGCGCTCTTTCCGTCTTCCTCTACATAGTCTTTTTGATGCTCGCAGTTGGGCACACCGCAGGCCGCACAGCCGCACGAGATAACGTTGATAGTCTTACCGTGGAGGTGAGCGCACTCGAGACAAGCTATTTGCGCGATATGGAAAAGCTCACACCCACTCTGGCAACTGAACTTGGGTTCGTGCGCCCCGTTGACGTAACTCCTGTCTATGCACAGGACACACGCGCACCTCTTTCGTTACAATAAGGTGATGCAGAAACGCTTCCTTGGACGCTCACGCATACTGATGCTTTTTTGCATTGCTATCGCCCTGATAATTATCGGGCGTCTCTATTATTTGCAGATTATGCATGGTGGAAGTTATCGTGCTCGTGCCGACGCACAGTTTATACAGCCTGCAGCGCCTCTTCTTAACCGTGGCACAATTTATTTTTCTGATAAGAAGAATGCCAACATCGCCGCTGCAGTGATCAGAGATGGGTTTTCAATAGCAGTAAACCCGACTAAGGTCACTGATGCTAACCAGTTATGCGATGTACTTGCAGAGGTCATTCAACTTGACCGTGTGGTGTGCATGACAAAGGCAACAAAACCAAAAACACAGTATCAATTGCTCGCACAGCGTCTCTCTGATGACAGCGGTGCCGCCCTCCAAGCAAAACAACTCCCAGGTCTTGTTGTTCAAAGCGACCGTTGGCGTGAGTACCCAGGCGGCTCATTGGCGGCGCAGGAGATCGGATTCGTTGCATACAACAATTCCGACACTCAGTCGGGCCGCTACGGTCTTGAACGGTACTACAACTCGACACTTGAACGAACCAGTGACGATCTTTACACAAACTTCTTTGTGGAACTCTTCGGTAGCGTTAAGTCGCTTATTAAAGGCGAGGAGCAGGAAGGGGATATCATCACGACCATAGACCCAAATGTGCAAAGCGAGCTTGAACAGGAGCTGAGGGCATATCAAGAAGCATGGCACCCACAGCTTGCGGGCGGGATTATTATGAATCCTCATACTGGCGAAATTTACGCCATGGCAATTTCTCCTACCTTTGACCTGAACAGTTTCAATAAACAAGAAGACCCCCTTATATATGCAAACCCAATGGTGCAAAACGTGTATGAAATGGGTTCTATTGTAAAACCTCTTACCGTTGCGGCTGGGCTGGACTCAGGAGCTATTAGAGAAGACACAACATACAACGACACAGGGTGTATCACGGTAGATAAAAAGAAAATTTGTAACTTCGACCTAAAGGCGCGCGGCGTGGTGCCTATGCAACAAATTCTCTCGCAGTCGCTCAACCTTGGTGCGTCATTCGTTGCGACAAAAATGGGAACGACAACCATGCGTAAATACTTCCTCGACCACTACGGCATGGCGACAACAACAGGAATAGATTTGCCGGCAGAGATCTCAGGCATTTTCACTAACTTTAAAAGCCCACGCCAGGTTGAATACGACACGGCATCTTTCGGGCAGGGAATTGCCATGACCCCAATAGAAACAGTTCGTGCGCTCGCTGTGCTCGCAAACGGCGGGTACTTGGTAACGCCGCACCTTACCCGCTCCATCCGCTACACAACGGGTGTCACTAAACAATTAGACTGGCCCAAGACTGGGCCCCACTTGAAGCCTGAAACCGCTACCGCTATCCAGCGCATGCTTACGGGCGTGGTGGACGAGGCCTTTACCAAAGACCTGCAATTTGAGCATTACAGTGTGGGTGCAAAGACGGGGACTGCCCAGATTGCGAACCCCTCAGGCGGAGGCTACTATAGTGACAGATACCTACACAGTTATTTCGGCTTTTTCCCTTCTTACAATGCAAAATACATTATTTTCCTTTTTGGGTATCAACCTGTCGGTGCGCAATATTCGTCAGAGACTTGGGGTACAACGTTCCATCGTATTGTTCAATTCCTTATTAACTACTACGACGTCCCGCCGGACAGATAGTGTCTCAACTCAATAGATTTTATGCGAAGTATCTTTAAACGATGCATTGTTTACTTGCTTACACTTGAAGCGCGTCTTATTGTCCGCAAATATAAACCCCATATCGTTGCAATAACCGGCAGCGTTGGAAAAACTTCAACAAAAGATGCGATCTACGCAGTTCTCTCAAAAGAACACCATGTTCGTAAAAGTGATAAAAGTTTTAATAGCGAGATAGGGCTCCCTCTCACAATTCTTGGCGTACCCAATGCATGGAATAACCCTTTGCACTGGATTCAGAATTTGCTTGATGGGTTGTCTCTTATTGTGTCTAACGCGACATACCCAAAATGGTTAGTACTTGAGGTGGGCGCAGACCGCCCTGGCGATATTAGCTCTCTCGCTGCATGGCTTCCAGTTGATATTGCAGTTATTACACACTTGCCAGAGGTTCCGGTGCACGTTGAATTTTTTGATTCACCGGAGGCTGTCGTTCAAGAAAAAGCTTCTCTTATAAACGCACTTTCATCTGCGGGTACTGTGATTATCTATGCTGATGATACGCGCAAAGATGTTCTCGTAAAGAAAGCAGAGAAACACGGTGCGCATATAGTAACCTTCGGACTTTCAGAAGGTGCAGATATCCAAGCTGGGGAATTTTCACTTATGCGTGAAGGCGAGCATGAGCAACCTTCTGGTATAGAGGGGCAGATCACTACGCCGCAGGGTACTGTTCCTGTTGCTATACGTGGAACTGTCGGCAACCATGCAGCCCTACCAGCTGTGGCTGCTGCGGCAGTAGGGTACGTGGTGGGTATGCATATAGGAAATATTGCCCAAGGGTTGGCGAAGTATAAAACTCCACCGGGACGTATGCATCTTATAGAGGGCGTCAAAGACTCGCTGGTCATAGACGACACGTATAATTCATCGCCGACAGCAGTTGAGTCCGCTATAGATGCGCTTAACTCAGTATTTAAAAATAAAGGAAAGAAAACAGGTAGGAGAATTGCAGTTCTTGGCGACATGCTTGAGCTTGGCCGCCACTCAGTAGAAGAGCATCGTAAAATCGGTGCGTATGCGGTAAAGAAAGTAGACATACTGTGCACGGTAGGGTTCCGTGCGCGCGACATGGCACAAGGCGCGCTCGATAACGGAATGAAAGACAGCGCTATCTTTCAATATGAAGATTCAGAAAAAGCAGGGGATGAGTTGGCAGGATTAATCAAATCAGGCGACTGCATACTCGTTAAGGGTTCTCAAAGTATCCGTATGGAGAAAACTGTAGAGCATTTGATGCGAGAACCTGAGCGTGCGCGAGAACTACTCGTGCGACAAGAGCTTAATTGGAAAAACCGATAAGCTGAGAGACGGCTTGGACGGCAAGCTGTGCCCAAATAACAAGGACAAAACATAACACTGCAATGGCGATAAGACCTCGCTGTCCGGGAGTGCGGGCCTTGAGCGCGAAGAATTCGTAGGTTAGTCCTCCGACGTATAGAAGTGTTCCCATAATGAGGAAGTCCATCGCGCTCCACATCCACCCATCAACACTGAAGATCATACAGAGAGCCGGGATTGCTAAGATGATTGCTGCCCCAATAAGGGGGCGAATAAAGTTTTTAGTTTGCATATCCATTACAACAGTTGAGACTGGGTGTTAGTTACGCGAACTATCTGGCCTCACAAAAAGCACGAAACCTCCCGCAGGGGAGGTCTTCGTTGCTTTTTGTGATCTAATCATATCCTTTGCTCGAACCTTTTTCCAACAAAACTCTGACTAATCGCACGCTCCGCGTGCGTGGTGGCTTTAGACCAATGCGTACGCCCCGATTGCGTGGTGACTCTCTCAATCCGACCAGCGCCTCGCGGACTCGGCGCTCCGCCCTCGCCCCGTTCCGCCTTTCCATACTTATTTTTTCGCGGGGGGGATTTTTTTAAAATTGAATGGGCGGAAACGGGGC